>Ga0265297_10000106_pt1 | contig 288853 bp, 258 predicted proteins | sample Munlanlwell13791_FD_192502 | JGI IMG/M metagenome (GOLD analysis project Ga0265297, IMG submission 192502) | Leachate microbial communities from a municipal landfill in Southern Ontario, Canada - Leachate well 137-91 | ecosystem: Engineered > Solid waste > Landfill > Unclassified | place...
GCACTTCCACAAGTCCATACCCACCCATTTCCACTAATTACAGGTTTTGGAGTGGAGCCATCTGAACAAAGATTTGAAGTTGGAACAAGTATAGTTGAAGTTCCGTTAGCAGATCCACAAGAATTAGTTCCTCCCTTCACTGCATAACAAAGATCACTCTGATTTCCATAAGTACAATACCATGCCCAAGGACCATTAACAGTTCCATACATAATACTTGCTGTACCATAACTACAAAGACCAGTTGTTGGTGGTGTCAAAAAGGTTTTTGTATGTGACGTCCCACAATTTAAAGCAAACGCAAAATTCACCGAAAAAGTGGCAAAGAAAAAGACTAAAAGTAATATCTTTAGTGTTTTAGGATAATTCATGTTTTTTCTAGTTTAAGCAACGTTTATTTTTTTCATTTAAACCATACTAAAAATATGATATTTGTCAAGAGTATTGCCCACAATCCACATTGCAAGAGTAAATTTTGTAAAAGTGTTTTAATAGCCGCATTTCTAAGATTTTAAAAACTATCTTTATATTCAAATCCTATACTTCAAATGTTTTGATATTTCAAAGAGATTAGTATTGACATTTTCAGTAAAAAATTTTAATAAGATAGCAGTCCTTATTTTGGACAAAAGCTCCTTGAGGTAAAAATGAAAGTCAAAGTAATTTTGGCAATGTTTATTGCTATTATTCTCGTCTCTATCCCCTGCCTTGCTGATAATGGATTCTTTCCATATAGCATGACCAAAAATCCAGTAGGTCCATATCTTGAGAAAACGACTGCTGATTGTGATCTGTTTGAATTTGGTCCCACCGATGGATGGCGTGTTAATTTTGACAAACAGCGACAAGAATTCAAAACAATTGGCATTTGTAGTTATCCAAACGGAACCCTTGAAGAAATAAACGCTATGGCAAAAGCTAAGATTTATGAGACTCGGTTCACATCAAATAGCACCGAGCCGTATATCAAGGGGCTTACAGCACACTCTCTCCATTTTGACAAAGACGGGAAAGAGACATTTATTCCGTTTCACTACATTGTTTTCCCAGATGGATACGAGGAAGAAATTTTTTCTGATCCACTGATAAAAGTGAACTGTATATGGACAATTAACCAAATCCCTTGGGCAATGGGAAACTGGACAATCAATTGTCAATCAATTGTAATTGCCGCACTTGGCGATGGCAATTTAACCCAGATGCAAGTTAAAACAATCCGTGAAAGGATATCAAAACTGCAGGACATAAAAAGCGACGCTACGGTTAAGTCGCGTCTCACCGAAAGTCAAACAAATTTGATTCAGTAAAAGAATTAAATATTCCTTAGATAAAAAATCTAAGGCTTTTTTATTGAAAGTAGAAAATAATTGATTTTTACGCAATAATAATCTATTATTGCCTTGATATTAAATAACTACAAAATTATGTTAAGAACTCACACTTGCGGAGAATTAAATAAGTCACACACCGGTCAAAAAGTATCTTTAACCGGGTGGGTGCATCACAGAAGAGACCACGGTGGAATAATATTTATTGATCTAAGAGACAGGTATGGTTTAACACAAATAAAATTTGACCCATCAAAAAAGGATATCTGGGAAGATGCTGACAAATTAAGGAATGAGTGGGTTGTGAGAGCAACTGGACTTGTTGTTAGTAGACCAGAGAATACCGCTAATGAAAAGATTGGAACAGGCGAAATAGAAGTGGAGGTTGAAGAATTAGAAATCTTGAATAAATCCAAAACTCTTCCTTTTGAATTAAAAGAGAATACCGAAGAAGCTAATGAAGCCTTAAGATTGAAATATAGGTTTATTGATTTGCGAAGACCAGAATTGCAAAGATTGTTAAAACTAAAGGATGAGTATATGCAGTGTATGCGAAACTATTTGCATGAAAGAGGGTTTACTGAAATCCAAACACCAATCCTTGCAAACTCTTCCCCTGAAGGCGCAAGAGACTTTTTAGTCCCCTCAAGACTCCATCCTGGAAAATTTTATGCGCTCCCACAAGCACCCCAGCAATTTAAGCAATTGCTAATGGTCGGTGGTGTAGATAAATATTTCCAAATTGCTCCATGTTTTAGAGATGAAGATCCAAGAATGGATAGACATTATGGTGAATTCTATCAACTTGATATGGAGATGAGTTTTGTGACCCAGGAAGATGTTTTTGAAATAATGGAACCACTGATGATTGAACTGACTGAAAAATTTTCTAATAAAAAGATCACCAATTTGGAAGAAAATGGAAGATTCAAAAGACTTCCATGGAAAGAAGCGCTAACCAGATATGGAAGCGATAAACCAGATTTAAGGTTTGACCTTGAAATAAAACCTGTGACGGAATTAGTGAAAGATTGTGGATTCGGTGTATTCAGCCAAGCAGTTCAAAATGGCGGAGTAGTCCATGCTCTAAAAGTAGAGAAAGGAAGCGAATTCACACGAAAAGAAATTGATAACTTGACCGAGACAGCAAAAGCAAAAGAAGCAAAAGGCTTGGCATATATCTCAATAAAAGAAAATGAGATATCCTCCCCTATTGTGAAGTTCCTTGGAGATGAGCTTACTGCAAAATTAATAAAGGAGCTTAATGCAAAGACTGGCGATATAATATTTTTTGCTGCCGATGAATGGAAGATTGCATGCTTATCACTAGGAGCAGTGAGAAATGAATGTGCGAATATGTTAGGACTGAAAGATAACACAAAAGCTGCTTGGTGTTGGATCGTTGATTTTCCAATGTATTCCTATTCTGAGATAGAACCAGAAAAGATTGACTTTGAACATAATCCTTTTTCTATGCCTCAAGGAGGACTACAGTCGTTAATTGAAAAGGATCCTCTTGATATTCTCGCCTTCCAATACGATCTAGTATTGAACGGATTTGAAGCATCTAGTGGAGCAATTAGAAATCACGATCCAGAAATAATGTATAAAGCATTTGAAATTGCTGGGTATTCAAAAGAAGAAGTAGATGCCCAATTTGGAGCATTGATTAGAGCATTTGAATTCGGGGCTCCTCCACACGGAGGAAACGCTCCCGGTATTGATAGAATATTGATGGTTCTGTCCGACCTTGATTCTATCCGAGATATTTATGCCTTCCCAAAAGATGGAAAAGGAAAAGACTTAATGATGGATAGCCCCTCAGAAGTGACAGAAAAACAATTAAAGGAATTAAACATAAAAATAAAATAATACAACGACGGGCAAATATTGTCCGTCTTTTTAAAAAATGAAAGAAAAAAAGGTAGTCGCTGTCGGTATGAGTGGTGGGGTTGATTCTACTGTGACAGCTTTATTATTAAAGAAAAAAGGATACCAAGTTTTGGGTCTTACAATGCAAATATGGGATAATAATCCTCTCGTTTCGGGAAACAAAAGTGGATGCTATGGACCAGGAGAAGCTGGTGATATTGAAGCAGCTAAAAAAGCCTGCAAAATTTTAGAGATACCACATTATATTATAGATTTGAGAGAAGAATATAAAAATAATGTATTGAAATACTTTAAGGAGGAATACCAAAAAGGAAAAACTCCTAATCCATGTGTTATGTGCAACTCAAAAATCAAATTTGGATTTTTGATTGAGAAAGCATTAAAAAGTGGGATAAAATTTGACTACTTTGCAACTGGACATTATGTGAGAACTTCTTTTGATGAGAAAAAAGGGTTGTTTTTACTAAAAAAGGGCTTAGATAAAAACAAAGATCAGTCATATTTCTTGCACCGATTAAAACAATCCCAGCTTAAAAAAGTAATTTTTCCACTGGGAGCGAAAAAAAAAGACGATGTCAAAAAAATCGCGAAGGAAAATAAGCTTGAGCAATTTGCTAGTAAACCAGAGAGTCAAAACTTTGTAGAATGTGACAGCTACTCTGCCCTACTCCCAAAAGGACAATCTGGATATATTATTGACTATAAAGGAAAAATCTTGGGTGAACATAAAGGTATTATTAATTATACCTTAGGTCAGAGAAAAAACTTAAATATCGGCGGATTACCAGAGCCATACTATGTTTTAAAAATAGACACAAAACATAATTCCATTATAGCTGGACCAAAAAAAATGGCTTATTCCAAAATTGTAAAAGTGAAAAATCTTAATTGGATAATTCCATTTGAAACCATAGATCAAAACAAAAAAATAAAAGCAAAGATACGATACGGAGTAAGTTTGGCTGATGCTACTTTTTTAGAAAAAAGTAAAACGAAAATTGTTTTAGAATTTACTAAGCCTCAATTTGCAATAACACCCGGTCAATCATTGGTGCTATATGATAAGGATACGGTTTTGGGAGGAGGAATAATTGATAAATAAAAAACAGCTTTTGGCTGTTTTTTATTTATCATTCAATGAATAATCATGCTTTTTAGCAATATTCCCTTTTATTGGTAATCTTATACAAAAAAGGCTACCCCTTCCTACTCCATCTGAAATAGCTTTCAACTTTCCGTTATGCATTTCAATAAAATTTTTTGCTACGAATAGTCCCAAGCCTGTTCCTTGTGTATATACTTGAGCGCCAGCCCCCCGAGAAAAGCTTTTGAATATTTTTTCTATATCTTCCTTATCCATTCCGATTCCAGTATCTTTTATCTGAACAATTATTCCATTTTTTTTCTTTTCTATGTTAACACTAATGCCACCCTTCTGCGTATAGAGAATAGCGTTATTAATAATATTGTGAATAGCTTCCTTTAGTTTCTCCTCATCTCCAGTAATAAGAGGCAATTTTTTTTCACTTTTATATTTTATATAAATGTTTTTTTCTTTAGCGAGTAAATTTACATCCTCTATACATTCTTTTACTATTTTTTCAATTGAAACTCCTTTACTTATCTTGAGTTCAAGTTTTCCTCTTTCAAGACGACTTACATCAAGTAAACTATTAACTAGTTTTATCATTCTTACTGAGGCATCATTAATATATAAAAGAGGCTCTTTCATCTTGTTGTTTATTTTTCCGTAGTCTCCTTCCATTATCATTGATGCGTATCCCCTTATTGCTCCCAAAGGAGTTCTTAATTGATTTGAAGAAATGGAAATAAATTCTGATTTCATTTTGCTAACTCTTTCGGCTTCTTCTTTTCTTTCAATTTCCTCGTGATTCTTTTTTGCTAGAAGTCCGCAAGCTGCGAAAAATAATAAAAGAATTATTGCTTTACCTCCCACATTCATATTAATAAGAGTATCTTCAGGAAAAAGTATAAATGTTGAAGCAAGGATAAAAATTGCCATAGTTAACGCATCAGTAGCTACGACTGACACAAAAATATTTTTTTCTGTAATCGCATAAGTCATGAAAAGAGCAAATGCTGGAAGTCCAAGATAAAAAATTGGATAAGTCGTTATTTGGTATGCGCTTAATATGGAAATTGTTAAAAACGAGAAAAAGAAAAATGCTAAAAAAACGGCAAAGACTTGTCCTCTTTTGGCTGATCCTTTTTTCTCTTTGAGTAACGCATTGAAGAGATTAAATATACCCCCTGTCACAAATATCAATGCATACACAAAGAAAAAATGGTGCCCTGTTTGTGCTTTTGTGTGACATCCCCATTCATAATTAAAGTATCCAGAAACAAAAAAATCGGTTTGACTTATGAAAACAAAAAAGGCAGCAGCAATATAAGCAAGATATAATCCTATTTTATAATGTTTTCCTTTTAATTCACAAAACTCTACTGAAAAATGATAAATCAGTGCGGGCATAATGACACCAGGTACATAAAGAAGTCTATCCCAATAAACTATTGCCTGTCCATTGTCACAACTATTCCAAAGAAAAAAACTCCCAATTGAGAATAGCGATTGAGAAATAGTTAAAAATAAAAAAATAAGACTTTCTTTATTCTTTACCTTAAAATATGTATAGATTCCAATGGTCATTATAAGAAAACTACTTGGAATCAGTAAATATATAACAAATGGTATTGTCATTATTTTGTCCTAAGTTTGTAATGAAGAGTTTTTCCTAGGTTTGATTTTGGTAATTCGGTTAAGAATTCAATTTCCCTTGGAGCCTTGTATTTAGTAAGTCTTTCTTCGCAAAACAGAATTAACTCGTTTTCTGTAATATTCGCTCCTGCTTCTAATACGACAAAAGCCTTGACCCTTTCTCCATAAAAATCATCTTTAATTCCAACAACAGCAACCTCTTTAACTTTTGAGTTTTCTTCTAATACTTTCTCTATCTCTCTGGGCCAAACTTTTTCTCCTCTTACATTAATCATATCGTCCATTCTTCCCTCAAGATAGAAAACACCTTTTTCATCCATTATTCCGATATCCTTAGTACAAAACCAACCATCACGAAAAGCTTCTTTAGTTTTTTCTGGCTTATTCAAATATTCTTTAAAAATTGTACAACCCTTTACGACTACCTCTCCTTTTTCTCCAGGTGGTAATTCCTCATTTGTTTTTGGGTCAACTATTCTAACATCTGTGTTTGGAAAAGGAACGCCAACTGATCCAAATTTCTTTTCGTACTTTTTAACTATTGGATCAATCATATATGGACCCGTAGTTTCCGATAACCCGTAAGCTTCGGTCAAGGCAGCGTTCGGAAATATTTCGGCTACACGTTGCCATGCATAACTTGCAATAGGAGCGCTTCCACTAGAACAAAATTTAACAGATGAGAGTTTTTCTGCTTTTGGGTTTTCCTTAAAATGTTTTATTATCGCTAAATATATTGCTGGTACTCCAAAAAATCCTTCAATTTTATGTTTTCTGATAATCTTGACAGTTTCTTCCGTATGAAACTTTGGGAGAATTACAAGTTTTGCTCTTAAGAAACAGGGCCAATTAAGTACTGGTCCACATCCATAGATATGAAACATTGGGATAACAAGCATAAATGAATCTGGAGGATTATTAGCAAGCCATTCTTTAATTGCCCAGGTGTCTGATACTAAATTGTAATGCGTAAGCACAACCCCCTTTGGATCTCCAGTTGTTCCTCCTGTATATACTATCACTGCGGCATCTTCTAATGGGTTGATTAAAATTTCTTGATAGTCTGGAGACACATTTATAAAATCGTTGAAATCAATAGAGTTTTCGCATTTGACGACTTCTACCTTTCTTGTGAGTCGGGCAAAAAATCTAGTCAGTGGAGAAAAATAATCTGAAATATTTGTGGTTATTATTTTTTCTATTTGTGGTGTTGCTTTGGCTGCCTTTGAAACTTTTTCGTAAAATGAATCTAAACAAAAAACAATTCTTGGTGAGGAATCCTTAAAAAAGTATTCTAGTTCTTCTGAAGTATATAAAGGATTTAAAAGTACTGGCACTGCTCCAGCCTTCATTGTTCCGTAAAAAGCAATTATATTTTGAGTACAATTTGCCGCCAAAATCATTACTTTATCCCCTTTTTGCACTCCTTCTTTTTGAAGAGCACTAGCAAATCTATCTGTTAAATTTTTGTATTCAGAATAATTTATTTCTTTCCCATAAAAACTTAAAGCAATGTTGCTTGGATTTTCTCTAGCAGCTTCATCTAAAAAATAAAACAAAGGTACTTTTGGATAATTGAGATTAGGTGTGACGTTATCAGCATAAAAATTATGCCATTTTCTCTCTCCTTCTAAATTGAATGCTATTTCTCTTTGCATTTTATTTTTTTATTTTTTTAAATCTTGTGATATCAATAGGTTTATCAAATGAAGTAAATGGAGCTGGACCAAAATCCCATTTTTTTGCCCACTCTATTGTTTGAGCAAGATGCTCCATAGTGACAGAGCCTATATAATCTTCTTTTTTATTCTCAAGTGCTTGCATTAGACCTTCGGTCATGCATGCGAAACCGACACCCTCTGGTGCTCCAAAATTAAATCCAAAATCAATATTATCCCATCTCACCCTTCCTCCATCAATTGAGATTATATCTGGTCGTGTTTTTTCTATTTCAGGAGAAACATCTGGCGGCTCGGCAACATCTACAACAATCGCATTTTCTTTAAGTAAATCCGAATTTATTATCGCATCTGGATGAGATGTTGCAGTAATTATTAAATCAGCATTTTTTATTTTTGCTATATCATCAGCTAGTTCATATTTTTCTCCTATGAGCTGAGGTTTAAGCCTTTCAAAACGATCCATTGATCTTTCAATCAAAATTAAACTAATTTCTTTTTTGTTGAAATATTTTGTTATTCCTTCTCCAATTACTCCAGCAGATCCAATTATAGCTAGTTTTATTTCTGAAGGATTTAATTCTGCTAATTCCATTGCCTTCTCAGCTGCCTGTATGGCGATTGCGACCGTATAAGTATTTCCATTTGTAATACTTATCCTAAGTTCTGGCTGTTCCCTGAGCCATGCTCCTGCAGATGTTAGGGGTGCGGTCAATGCTCCAAGCATTACTAAATCACATCCTAGTTTATCTTGTCCATATTTAATAGCATTTAATATTTTTTCCCTTACTTTTTCTTTCGGCATACTCATCATCTGCTGAGCAGTGAGTCTAACGGCAATAAAATACCCGTCCGTTTTTCCCAACACATCAAAATGAGTCATTACTGTAAAGTCTTCCCAAGTTAATGCCCATTTCATAAACCACATCGGAAGATATTTCCCAATATTAAAATTGCCTATTTTAAAAACTTCTTTTAAACTTTTATCTGATATGAGGTGCCCCAGAATAAGCACCCTTGTTTTTTCTTTGTTTTCCATATTTTTAAGATTAATAAAAAAACCCTTTTTAGGGGCTAAAAAACTACTTTATAAAAAAGTAATTGTCTTATTCTTTTTCTTAAATTTTATGTGATTCATTTTTTATTATATTTTATTATAACATATTCTAAAAAAATAAAACATATAGCACAAAAAATGTTATAATATATAATAAACACATAATTAATTAAGAAAAATAAAATGAAAGTAAAAGATCCTATAAGTGGATATTCACATATTGTCGGGGCAATTCTAGCTGTAGTCGGCACATTAGTAATGGTCATTACTTGTGTTAAAAATAATCAATTTGAAAAACTTTTTCCATGCATTATTTTTGGGGCTAGTATGATAATGTTATACAGTTCAAGTGGGTTTTATCATCTATTTGGAAAAAGTGCCGAAGAGGTTGATATTTTTAGAAAAATAGATCATGCAATGATATATGTGCTTATAGCTGGAACCTATACTCCCTTATGTCTAATTGGTCTACATAATTTACTAGGTGTTATTTCAACTATTGCTATTTGGGTTGTTGGTGCTTTTGGAATATCAACTGTTTTTTTCAAAAAATTTTGGACCAAGATGCCAAGATGGGGCTCCACAGGAATATATCTTTTGATGGCATGGATTAGCGTAGGCTTGATATATCCCCTATCAAAAGCTGTGCCAACGGAAGTAATATGGTGGCTACTTATTGGAGGATTCTTTTACACCATCGGAGCCGTTATTTATGCACAAAAAAAACCAAATCCTTTAAAAGGATTTGGCTTTCACGAAATTTTTCATATTTTTGTCTTACTCGGAACTATTTGTCACTTCTGGTGCATTTATGGATATTTGCTTTAAAAAAGAATAAGCCAAATTGAAAAGATTTGGCTAAAATGATACCGGCACATGTGGCGGTATATGGAACACCAATGCTTTCAGGTCTTCTAATCCAAGTTTTTTGCACCACTCTCCGATTGTTTCCCAATCGTTGTCATCTATTTTCTGCATCCTCATTTCTTCCGTAAATTTCTCCATCAATTTCCTGCTGTTTTTTCTTGTGACAAGTAGATATGCCCACGCAAAATCTGGTGGACTCTGAGCCATTTTAATTGCTAAAAATGGATCGTATGTTTTGCTTTCAGCAACAGTTAACATGATTTTCCTCGCATAAAAAAATCCCTCCAAAAAAGTATAGACCTGTTTTAAAGGGACTATTTTATTATAGCGTGTTTTTTACAAAAAGCAAACCTCATCAAAAAAAGAAATCTGCTTTCTTATTCTTCCCTAGTTTCCGCACCCATTCGTTGTAGAGACCGATGTTGTTCCTGTTCCAAATCCTGCCGATGGTGTTTCACTTGAAATATTTTTAGTGCAAGTTTCTGGTGCGATACTAAAGGCGCTGCAGATGGTTTTTAGTAAACTATCACTATCTCTATTTGATTGAACCTGAACTCCGTTGATTATTAGAGTTGGTGATCCCTGTACCCCGTATTTTTCGTTGTCTGCTTTAAAAATATTAAATGAAGGGAAATTTCCGAAATATTCTTTTTGGTTTTTGAAATTACTGATTGTATTAAATTCTTTTTCAGTTGACTCAACGCAAAGATTTAACTTGTCCTTATTTATTTGAACAGTATTTAGACACTCCTCCCCCTTTCCTTCTTTTAAGAAGCATTTTAAATATGGTAGCAATTTATCTTTTTGCTCCTTTTGAATACAGTACTGATTTGTTTGTTCTTTTAATTCTTCTTCTCCATGCATTGCATAACTACAGAATTTTAAATTAAAGTCAATCTTATCTCCAAGTGCCTCAATAGTTGGAATAATTCCTTTTTCTATTTGTGCACTGTATGGACAATGACTCATAACAAATAAATCTACCAATGGCTTGTCTGTCTTTTTAATTTCGGCGGCTGGAGCTGAAGTGTTTATCTGGGCGTTGGCTGGCTCTTTAGTGATATCCACTTCTTGAAAGATTATTTTACTACCGTCTGTAAGGGCATATACTGTTATGGGGCTACCGTTTGACATTGCCTCAAATTTGTAAAATGAGTACGTACTATTTTCTATTTTTCCCAAAGAAACCGTCACGCCTTGCGCTAAGTATTTATTTATATATTCAATTGCTTTATTCGCAATAGCATTTTTATCTGTCGCAACTATCTCAATTATTGGTTTTGAATTTAATACACCATCTTTACATCCATAAATTGAGTTTATTTTAGCTCGCGTAGTTTTTCCAAAGATTCCAGTTGGAGTAGTTATATCATTTGGAATCAAGATGTCTGGTGCGTACTTATTCTGAAAATCCTTTACTGCGACATCCATATACGAATCAAAAGTTGTTGACTTCCAATCGGTTTTATAAACACCCTCTTTAATAAGAGCTGTTCGTAAGGCTGCAACGTCGTCTCCCCTACTTCCCACCCTTAGATCCTTTTTAAAACTATAACACCACTCGTCCGAGCTAGCATTTGCGAATCCCAAAAGGCAAAAAGAGAATAAGACTGCTAATACTGGTATCTTTTTTGTCATTTTTTTATTTTTTATTTTAATATAGTTAAATTGTATATAAAATTAGATATGAGGTCAAACATTATATTTAAGTAGGTATTGATAAATTATAAAGACCGTGTTTGAATTTAAACATATGAATGAAAGGATTTCTAAAATTAAAGATTTTGTTGCGAATATGCCATCTTCATCTGACCATGATTTTGAACATACAATACGTGTTTATAACTTATGTTTACATTTAGCTAGACTAGAAAAAAATGTTGACATGGAAATATTAGAAGCTGCTGCTTTACTCCACGATATTGGCAGAATAGACGAAGATAAAGATTCAAATTTAGATCACGCAATTATTGGAGCCAAGAAAGCGGTTCCAATTCTTCAAGAGCTTAATTTTTCTGTTGATCAAATTGAAAAAATAAAGCATTGCATTTGTGCTCACAGATATAGAAATAAAGTGGATGCTGAATCAATTGAAGCAAAAATATTATTTGATGCCGATAAGCTTGATTCAACGGGAGCAATCGGAGTTGCACGCGCAATGGCTTGGGTGGGAAAAAAGAACAAGCAAATATATACTACTGCCGAAGAGACAGAAAAAGCAGTTGCGAGTAATTGCAAAAATGCCGATAGTCCTCAAACAGAATATGAGATAAAGGTTAAATATATAAGCGAAAAAATGTTTACCTGCGAAGGCAAGAGAATTGCTATTGAACGAACAAAGTTTTATAGGGGTTTTCTTGATAGACTGGAGAAAGAAATATTAGGAGAAAAATAAAAAGATAGAGATTTAATCTCTATTTTTCAGTTAATGCAGCTAAAAGAATTGAGCCACCAATGACTATAAAAGCGATTATTATCAATTTTACACCTGGGTCATAAATAAATATCAAAAAACATATTGATAATATCGTGACATTCACCACTGAAACAAAAAAGAATTTTTTTGTTGATGGTTCTGCATTTTTAATTGCATCTTGAAAGATTTTTTTGCCTTCATTTCCACTTCTAGCTATCTTAACAATAATAAAATAAAGTGTATAAGTAGCTAAGCTCAATAACCTCCCCATAAATATCTAGTAATTCTATATCACATCCAATATAAATATCAAGATGGTTTCTTTAATTCTTTTCTTCTAATTTAACACTTACTGTTTTAATAGTCTTTTTTCGTGCAATTTTGAGTGGCACAGTGTCTCCTACTTGAAATTTGGTGAGTATATGGCTTAAAGGATTTTCTTGTGTAATTTTTTCACCTGCCAATTCAAGAACAATATCATATTCTTTTATTCCCGCTTTTTCGGCTGCCGAAAATTTGGCAACCGGGGACTCTCCAAACATCTCTCTTACAATTAATGCCCCATAGTCATAATCTAGTTTATTAGTTTCAGCTATTTCGTCATTAAGGAGTATGTATTTTATTCCTAAAAATGGTCTTTTTATTTTTCCAGTATTTTTAACTTCCGCAAGATCATCTTTAATATAATTTATTGGAATAGCAAAACCAATGTTTTCTGCTCCAGCTATCATTGCACTATTAACTCCGATAGCTTTTCCGTTCATATCAACTAAAGGACCCCCAGAATTGCCAGGATTAATAGCAGCATCGGTTTGAATTAACCCTCTAAGATTAGTTGCCTTAGAATTTATGCCGCTATAAGCCGTAATTTTACGACTTAAGCCAGAGACTATTCCAAGCGATAACGTGTCTTCAAATTCACCAAGTGGATTCCCAATAGCGAGAACAGATTCCCCCAGCTCTACGTTATCTGAATTTCCCATTTTAATAGACGGCAAATTGTTTGCTTCTATTTTAAGTATCGCGATATCAATCAAGGGATCTCTTGCTAAAATCGTTGCTTGATATTTATGATCTGGATCCAAGATGACAGTATAGTCAGCATCCTTATCATCCACAACGTGATTACAAGTTAATACATATCCATCTGAGGAAATCAAAAAACCAGATCCACCTCCAATTTTCGTTCTTTGTTTCGCTTCTGTTATCTTTTTTGGAAATGCAACCTTCTCCCCTTTTATTGGAAGAAAATAATATTCTTCAATTTGGGGTAAATCACGAGAAGCAACTATAGTAATTACAGCTGGACATGTTTTTTTTGCGATATTCACGATTGGTGATTTGAACATAGTATTTAATTTTTAGAAGTAAATAGAAGAATTTTTATTTAATTTTAGCACAAAATTACCATTGATAACAAATTAATTTCATGATACATTTTTATTGTTGATTTGTCCTCGTAGTTCAGTGGATAGAACAAGAGACTCCTAAGCTCTAGATGAAGGTTCGATTCCTTCCGAGGACACCAGATTATCAGTTTTACTCACAGTGATTGTCGGGCCCTTAGTATAGAGGTAACACGCATCCATGGCATGGATGAGTCCGGGGTTCAATTCCCCGAGGGTCCACAAACAAAAAAGCTATCTCTTTAGAGATAGCTTTTGTTTATAGAAGATCACCTATGAGGGGAATTGAAGGCGGAGGGCTGTCTGAGCCCGAGCCGGGTCGTTAAAATTTTTCAGTAGAAAAATATTTAAGGACAATTCCCCGAGGGTCCACAGAATATTAGACCACCTATAAGGTGGTTTTGTTTTTTGAGATGAGGGGAAATTTGTTTCGTAATTAAAGAATATTCTATAAAAAAAGCGTTATTTGATTATAACGCTATGTCCTTAAATGTATAATTTTAGGAAAAAATTTATTTCTCAGAAATAGAAACTTGCCGAATCCAATACAAGAGGATTCATATTTATAAGGAAGATTCTCTTTATAATCAACGATTAATAGATCGCTAATAATGTCACCATCTAGCTCTAATTGATGGTGATAATCTATGATTATAGTCCCCTCTCCTTTTACTTCCCATTCGCACCATGAATGGAAGATTTTAAGACTTCTTTTCTTTAGCAGCCTTTTTCTTAGTTTACGATTTCTTGAAATGGTTGGCGGTAAGTAGTTTTGAAGTAGGTGTTCAAAGGAATAAGTGACCGTACCATCCTTAATCCTAAAATTACCATAAGGCATTAGAGTTTTTGCAACAACTCTGCTTATCTCAAAGTTTCTTTGCTCTTTTCCAATCTCAATTACGCTTCTAAGTACATCCCTGGCATGTTCAATCATTTCCATTTTTAAGCTCCTGATTTACGTTAGCACATTGTAAATAATTTGCAAACAAAAACCGACCTTTCGGTCGGTAATCTTTATTTGAGAGTAAAGGAAGCCTTTACTGTGACCATCACCTCTTTTTCTACTGTTGATGTGTCGTAATTTCCGTAGTCAGAAATATCTACCGAATTTGGTTGCAATACCTGAACCACCCCTACACTTGCAGCCTTTAGAGTTCCTACTTTTTTGCCAGTTGTGCCAGCAATACTGTCGGCTCTTGATTGAGCATCTTTCATTGCATCTGGCAATAATTCAACCCTTGCTTCTGGAAGTTTTGAATAATAATATTCAGGACTTCCACTAGAGAATATTACACCTTGATCAATAACAGATTGTGTGTTCTTTGAAATATTTGTTATTTTACTAATATCCGAAGACTGGACTAATACTGTTTGAGTTAGTGTATACTCTTGAGGGGCATCCATTTGCTCTTTTGAGTAATTATATTCTTTTTGCAAACTAACTGGAGAAATAGTAATTTCTGCATCTTCAATCTTGTTGTTCTTTAAAAATTTCGTCACTATTGCCTCGTCAGATTTCATCATTGCATAACCATTTTTCAATTCAGCTTCCGTAACTTTTCTTGAAAAACTAGAATTCCATTTTGCAATATCTGAAGTAACAGTCTTTTTCGCTGATCCCGTAACGCTTAATGAGTTGTCTGAAGCTTTAACTTCTAACCATGTATTATTTATCCATGAAATTCCTGTGATAAAGAATATTCCCAATATTAATGCTGCTATAATACCGCCGATGCCTATTTTTTCCATATTTTTTCTTTTTTATTATTATTACCTCAATAATAAATCAAGATTCAAAACAAAGCAAGTTTTTAGGCATGTAACATGCAGGTTTTAGAATTGGTAGTCAAAAATCTATCATTTTCAATAAAAGAGCAGCCTAAGCTGCTCTTTGTTTTAGTTCTTTTCTTTCCAAGTAGGATTAATTTTACTTCCAGTAATAGAACCTCCAAAAGGACAATCGGATCCAGTAATGTTAAGTTTTATTTTGGCTGAAGCTGTTTTTGGTCTAATTACAGGATTCATTGTTTGTCTACCATTTTCTCCTGAATATTTCCACCAGGATTGCTCTGTAGATAATGGAAACATAGTTGTTCCTCCGTCTTGCCAATTAAAAGTAACTGTTGGTTTACTTTGACAAAGAATTGGGCTTCCGTCGGTTGAGTAGCAAACAGAACATTTCCATTTGTCTTTGTTGGTTAGGTCAGACAAGGTGGGAGTACCTGTTCCCTTCCAGCAAGTAGAATAACATGGATCAGTAGGACTAAAAGATGAAGTGGAACAGAATTGGTTATTAGCACCGATGATAATTTCTGATTTTGCTGGTTGGATCGCGACTGTAGGCCACTTGTGGTCTGGAGTTGTAATCTGTTTTCCAGTAGCACTTACCCAGCCACTATCGTCACCATTGGTGTTAGTTACTTTGACAAACCAATAATATGTGTTTCCATTGTATGGAATCTTAATAGTGTTATTAGCAGTATCAAGAGTTAAGGCAGAAACTGTGTTATCTACTTTAACAAATGGAGCTAAGGATTCACCAAAAGAAACCGTATTAGCTGGGTCAGAGTTTTTTGGAACTGTAATCTCTACTCCTCCAGCAATATTATTTACTGTGTTTACGAGTAAGCTAATTGTGTTTAAGCGATAATTAATATTATCTTGATAATAGAAACTAAAACCTAATGTACCTGCCTTTCCTAATCCTGTTTCATTGATACCACTAACTAGTGTACTCTTTTCATACCATTCACACCAGAGACATTGTTCTTCGCTACCCGATTTAGTGTCTGTCGGTAATAAGTCAAAGGCGTTTTTAAATTGACTTAAAGCAATTGAATTGTTAACAACACTAGCTCTGCTTGCAGTACAAGTTGTGGAATCTGCTCCTCCGTATTGCCCACTACATGTCCACGATACCGATGAGCCTGCGGTTGGGAAAGCAGTATTACTTGGTGTTCCGCTAGTACACTGATTTCCTATGTATGCTGTTGCATCAGCAGGGTAATACATTGCCGCAGGTCCACAAGAGCCAGCAATTGGAATTGGAGCAGGATTTCTTCCAGCGGCACAATCCCTATTTGCTCCCCCACCCGATCCTCCACAAGTCCAAATAACGATTGATCCCTGGTTTGGGAAGGCAGTGTTGCTAGATGTTCCACTTGAACATTGAGTATCACTTCCATAGCTAGTCACATCATAGGCATAAGTTTTATTATTCGCTGTTCCACACTCTCCATTTATTGTAGGAGTACAAGATTGAGTCTGAATAAATGATGTATTTCCTGAACAAGGGGTGTTGTTGGCAGTAGCAGTTCTGGTTTGAGTATAGGTTGAAGCACTACAAGTACTCCATGATCCATAAGAATAGGTACAGGATGGAGTGCAACTTGTATTTTCGTTATATGAGGTTGATCCACTACATGGGGTGTTGTTGGCGCTACAGGTTCTAGATTGTGTGTGAGAAGATCCACTACATCCGCTCCAAGATCCGCAAGAGTAGGTACAGGATGGAGTACAACCTGCATATTCGTTATATGAAGTTGATCCACTGCATGGAGTATTGTTGGCACTACAGGTTCTGGATTGTGTGTGAGAAGATCCACTACATCCGCTCCAAGATCCACAAGAGTAGGTACAAGAAGGTAGAGTATAAGTACAGCTTTGACTTGTTGGATATGGGTTACCTCCTGTACAACCGGCTGGAGATGATGAACATGACCTGTATTGGACATTGCCTGGTTGACATGCTCCCCATCCTCCACAAGACCATGAACAAGCTGGAGTGTATTGACACCACTGACTTGTTGCATTTGGATTGCCTCCGGTACAGCCTGCTGGAGATGATGAACATGACCTGTATTGGACATTGCCTGGTTGACATGCTCCCCATCCTCCACAAGACCATGAACAAGCTGGCTGACGAGATTTCCATGAAGTACAATCATAGTCAGCGTTCTTAACACCTCCGTATGTCCCCCAGCAACTCCAAATCCACACTTGTCCTGCATTTCCAGTGGAAACTCTAACGCTGGACGGGGTACCATACCTACATAACTCACTTCCAGTCGGCTGATTTGGGTGGTTAGCATAGTTCCCTGCTTGTACGGATGCACTTCCGCATCGGGCATAGAGCGTATCTCCACAATAATCGACCTGTGCCATGCAAATTGTACAATGATTGTCAATTCCGCAAAATTTCGGGTCCGTCCCCGAATCAACACACCTCCAACTGGCAAAGTGGTCTTTCGAACTGCAAACATACGAAAAGACTGATCCTGAGGCACATCTATTATCTAAAAAATCCAATACGTGATTTTAGGATTCGAAGGGTGGTTTATACTCGCAGATCCACATTTTGCGGCTTGGCTCCAACTAACTGGAACTATTAAGAATGAAAATACAAGCAATACCGAAAAGTAATTTTTCGTAATACGTTTTATTAACATATATAAATAAATTATTAATTATTTGTTTATTATATTATAGATTAAAAACATATTTTTGCAAAGAATGATTATGAAGGAATCAGTTTGTATTAAAAAACACTCCCGAAGGAGTGTTTTTATTTATTTTACAGCGTCTTTAAGAGACTTTCCTGGTTTAAATTTAGGAGATTTACTAGCTGGAATATTAATTTCCTCACCAGTTTTAGGATTTCTTCCTTTTCTAGCGGCTCTCTTGCCTACTCTAAAAGTTCCAAATCCTGTTAATGTTATTTCTCCACCCTTTGATAATACTTTTGTAATCTCGTCCAATATTGCGTTCAAAGCCTCTCCTGAGTCTTTTTTAGTCATACCTGTGGCCTTTACAACAGCCTCGATGATATCTTCTTTTGTCATATTTTTAAAATTGCTTGGATGTTACCATCCTAAGCGTTAAATAAATGGTTTATAAATTTAAATACAAACTAAGTAAATATCGACCTTTATTTTGCATATTCTATTATTCTGGATTCACGAATCAACAAAACTTTAATTTCGCCCGGATACCTCAATTCATCCTGTATCTTTTGGGCTACTTCTTTGGCTAACTTATGAGCCTCTAAATCATCTACGTCTTTCGGATGGACAAATACTCTTAACTCTCTTCCTCCTTGAATGGCATAAGCTTTATCTACGCCTTTGAAGGAAAGAGCAATATCTTCTAAATCTTCCAATCGCTTCAAATAATTTTCTAATGTATCTTTTCTCGCACCGGGTCTTGCTCCAGAAATCTGATCGGCAGCCTGAACAATTCTTGATTCAAGGCTTTCGTAAGGATATTCTTCGTGATGAGCCCTTACGGCTGAGACGATAACTGGATCAACGTCGAATTTCTCTAAAATCTTACCTCCTATGTCTGCATGCGATCCTTCTATCTTATAATCAAGCGCTTTTCCTATATCATGCAGCAATCCTGCTTTTTTGCAAGTTGCTACATTCAATCCTAGTTCGGCAGCAATAGCTGCTGCTAGGTGCGAAACTTCTATTGAGTGATCCAAGACATTTTGTCCATAACTCGTTCTGAATTGAAGTCGTCCTAAAATATGTACCAATTTGTCTGGTAGATCAAGGACTCCTGTTTCGTAGATTGCGGCTTCTCCTGCCTCCTTAATCTTCTTGCTTATTTCTTGTTCTGCCTTTTCTATTTCCTGTTCTATGCGTGATGGCTGTATCCTTCCGTCACGCAATAACTTTTCTAATGCAATTTTTGCTATTTCTCTCCTAACTGGATTAAAACTCGAAATAATAACCAGTCCGGGAGTTTCATCAACAATCAACTCTACTCCTGTCGCTTTTTCAAATGCTCTAATATTTCTTCCTTCTTTACCGATTATTCTTCCTTTTATTTCATCGGAAGGAATCGCTACGGATGAGGTTGTTATTTCTTGTGTTTGTGACAAGGCATAACCCTGAACCGCATGTGTAATTATTTCCCGAGCCTTTTTCTCGTATTGGTCGGTTCCTCTATCTTCTAACTTTCTTATACGTTCCAATGTTTCAGACTCATATTCTTTCTCTATTCTTCCAAGCAATTCGTCTTTTGCTTGGATTCTACTTAATCCAGCTATCTTTTCAAGTTTTTTGAGTTCATCCTCCCTCATTGATTCTATCTCCCTCTTTATTTCCTTAAGCCTCTCAAGCTTATCGGAAATTTCCTTTTCTTTTGTGGTTATTTCCTTCTCCCTTGTCTCAAACTCTTCTTCCTTTTTGAAAAGACGATTTTCAGCCTTTATAACTACTTTTTGCCTTTCCTCTAAATCAGAATAAGATTTTCTTTCCATTTCCTCAACCTTTTCCTTTGTCTTACTCATCATCTCATCAATAGTTTGCTTTGTTTGAGTAATCCTTTTTTGGAGTTCAGCTTCAATAGTTCCAGCCCTTTTCCTTGCTATCGATTGCCTTACGTAATACCCGATCAGCGCACCGATTGCTAGTGATATTATCGCCACGACGATTGGCGTCAATGAATCTGTCATGTTGGCGATTTGAACTTTGGATTTCTAACTAAAATAAATACTTTATTGTTAAGGTTCGTCCAATGAGAATCTTTTTAAAATTTGATTATTTTAAACAGATACCAAATATTCAAAATTATAATTATGTTTACTATGATTAGAGTATAACAAAAAAGCCTTGTAAGTACAAGGTTTTTTGGGTTTTAATATATTTTTAGTTTTACTATTTTTTAAAAATATTCTGAAGATTAAGAACAGGAATTTAAAATTATTTTACCTCAAAGCACCAGTATGTTGGAGTTTTTGAATTATAGCAATAATACCCGTTACAATATCTTGTCCATGCTGTATAGCAATAATTCCCTTTTGTAATATAGGATATAAAGTTTTTCTGATTTCCGTTTGACACTATGTCGTATTGTGGACACCCTTTTCCTTTTGCTAAGCAACTACTTCCAATTACTTGATCGCTACTAGTTAAGGTTGTATCTGGATAATAAGGGGAAATCCCTTTTGTCCTAATAATAACAGTAGAGTACCTATTCGGATGATTCTTTGTATCTTTGTAATCTTCCCAAGAAGCCAAAACAATCGCACCCCCGATATTTATTGGGTACAATTTAACTTCTAAGTTTTTTGGGGCAATTGGGTATTCTTCGGAAAGACTAATGCAATCGGAATAGAATTGCGAAGCGCTACTTAGTTTTCCGTTTTCCCATTCTGGTTTATACCACGCATCAAAACAAAAAGTATCGTTCTTTCCTACTTTTTCTGGCAATATAAAAATACTTGAATCAACCCAATCACCAGATGGCAGTGTTTTCATAAAATCATTATCTTTTGGATTATCGGGTGTTATATTATTTTTGTATGGAGCCTTGCCTTTTTCCACAAAAACTTTAACCCCATAATCCTTTAATGACACCTTGATAGCCAACTGATTACCCACAGTAAGGATCGTTTCTAGTTGCATAAAGTTTTGTGCATCTGGTCTGGGGGTCAAAACCTCAGATGTCTTTGCTGTACATTGAACATCTTTACCTCCAAGGCTACCAAAACATGTCCAATACCATGGTCCAGCTCCCGAAACCGAAGAAGCTTCTCCCGTTAAACAAAGATTAGAGGTAGGAGCGACCGATAATCCTGATTTTGCGGATGATCCACAGCTTCCATTGATAACTGATACTTTTTTGGCACTACAATTTGCAGAATTTCCACCACTAATGCCACTACATGTCCAGTTCCATGGTCCAGTTCCAGTCACTACAGATGGACTTCCTTTTGAGCACAAATTATTCATTGGGGCAGAATTAAACGAACCTCCTGCTGCTGTCCCGCATAGTCCATTTGCTTTTATTAGGTTAGAGGAATAATAGGTTCCGCAATTTTCGCTTGACGCCCCCCCCTTTCCTGAACAAATCCATCTCCATTCTTTTGAATTCTCATCCCATTTAAAGTCTTTGAAATATCCAGATATACAAAAATCAGTTGTTGGTTCTTTCCCCATTACTATTCCACTTGAAGCACCACATTTTCCTTGTTCATATTTTTCGGGAAATGGATAAAAATTAAAATTACCACTACAATCAACACTCACACCTCCATTAATACCACTACATCTCCATTTCCACTGACCATTGGCTACTTTTAATTCTTCTGGATATCCCGACTGACAAATCCTTTCTTGAGAAGTGTAGTTGGTTGAAATACCTGCACATACTCCATTTGCCGAATATCCTTCCCTTGCTGCATAGCAATAGCTTTTCTCTCCCCCGCTACTTCCGTTGCAAGTCCAATACCAAGCATTGCCAGATGATAAACTACTTGATGTCCCGCTTTTGCATAGATCTGTGGATGGTTGGTTTTTAAATACTTTTCCATTACTAGAGCCACAAATACCATTGATAGATCCTTTTTGAGTTGAAAAGCATGGAATTGCCCACGAACCAGTATCGTTTCTACAAGTCCAATACCAAGGACCATTTCCAGAAACTACTGATGGATTTCCATATTTGCAAAGGTTTGCTGAATCTTCAAGTGAATAGCCGTTTTGCTCACTTGCTATACCGCATTTTGCTCCATTATATTTACATTCTCCCTTATATGCCAAACCTCCTCCAAATTTTTTAGCCAAACATTCATTATTATAATCTTTTCCATCTAATCCACAGGCTGGAGCATATGTTGAGTCACAATCTGCCGAGCATCTCTCAGAACACTGCCCCAAATATGGACCACTACTTACAGGACATAAAAATAAACCACCGCAACAAGTTTGAGTTCCACTAACATATTCCCCACTCTTAAAACAATTCTTTGAAGCTGAGCAATACGAAACCAATAATCCATCGTATGATTTGCAACTCCATCCCCATGAACTATTTTTATCTTCAACAACTGATGCGACTGATCCATCTAAACATAAATTATTATTTGGCGGGGCGGCATAAGATTTTCCATTCGCTGATCCACATTTGTTTTCCTTTTTGACATAAAAATTACAAACCGAATTTCCTCCTCCATTTCCCATGCAAGCATATGTACACTTTATACTGTTTACATAACTAACACAGTTTGCTGCCTGAGAATAGATTGATCCAGACGAACAAAAGTTTTTCCCTTTTCCCGAAACCCAGGATCCCTTAAATTCTGTGAATAATATTAGCTTATTACCATAAGAAGAATTACACTTTCCTTTGATTAAAGTGGCTGCAAATGAATTTGTAAGACAGGCAAAAGAAAAGATAATGGTTAAAATTAAAATTTTTTTGTACATAATCCTAAAGATAATAGTATATCGTTATCTTATCATTTATTAGAGAAAAATTAAAACAAAAAATCCGCTTAAGCGGATTTTCTAGACTACTATTATTTTACCAATGTTGCTGAGCATTTTACTTCACCCCCTCCATTAACTCCAACACACGACCAACTGCAAGTGGATTTCCATTCTTTATTTTCGGAGTCATAAATTGGAATTGAGCAATCGCCCTTTACATAATTTCCAATTTCGCAATACTTTGTCTGAGAAGATGGCAAAGATGCAATTTTTGTTCCGTCACTATCTCCACATTTAGCATCAACCTTTTTTGATGTTTCCTTGATGTTAGCAGTAGCTCTGCAAGATGCGGTAATGCCATTATTTATCCCTAAACATTGCCACATATAAAACTTTCCGAGATCATTTTCTTCCAAAATAACAACCGAAGCATTTCCCGTGCTGCAAAGATTTGCAGAAGGAGAAGATTCAAATACTTTTTCGTTTGCGGATCCACATATTCCGTTTACTGGGACGTCGGCTTTCTTTGTTTTTAGAGTTGCTAAACTAGCTGTGGATGCCTGTTGCATGGAACTATTATTCTTGAATACAGAAAATGATGAAATTCCAATGAAAACTGCTCCAATTAAAACCACTACCGACAGAATTACTTTATCAAATCGTGTTTTTTCTTCCATCTTTTTTAGATATTATTTTTATATTCTTAATTATAGATTAAAAATAATTTTTTACAAAATAAAATTGCTGTTTATAAATGATATCTAAAACTTAAGCTATAGCCCGCTCTCTCTCCATGCAGGATTAATTTTACTTCCAGTGATAGAACCTCCAAAAGGACAATCGGATCCAGTAATGTTAAGTTTTATTTTGGCTGAAGCTGTTTTTGGTCTAATTACAGGATTCATTGTTTGTCTACCATTTTCTCCTGAATATTTCCACCAGGATTGCTCTGTAGATAATGGAAACATAGTTGTTCCTCCGTCTTGCCAATTAAAAGTAACTGTTGGTTTACTTTGACAAAGAATTGGGCTTCCGTCGGTTGAGTAGCAAACAGAACATTTCCATTTGTCTTTGTTGGTTAGGTCAGACAAGGTGGGAGTACCTGTTCCCTTCCAGCAAGTAGAATAACATGGATCAGTAGGACTAAAAGATGAAGTGGAACAGAATTGGTTATTAGCACCGATGATAATTTCTGATTTTGCTGGTTGGATCGCGACTGTAGGCCACTTGTGGTCTGGAGTTGTAATCTGTTTTCCAGTAGCACTTACCCAGCCACTATCGTCACCATTGGTGTTAGTTACTTTGACAAACCAATAATATGTGTTTCCATTGTATGGAATCTTAATAGTGTTATTAGCAGTATCAAGAGTTAAGGCAGAAACTGTGTTATCTACTTTAACAAATGGAGCTAAGGATTCACCAAAAGAAACCGTATTAGCTGGGTCAGAGTTTTTTGGAACTGTAATCTCTACTCCTCCAGCAATATTATTTACTGTGTTTACGAGTAAGCTAATTGTGTTTAAGCGATAATTAATATTATCTTGATAATAGAAACTAAAACCTAATGTACCTGCCTTTCCTAATCCTGTTTCATTGATACCACTAACTAGTGTACTCTTTTCATACCATTCACACCAGAGACATTGTTCTTCGCTACCCGATTTAGTGTCTGTCGGTAATAAGTCAAAGGCGTTTTTAAATTGACTTAAAGCAATTGAATTGTTAACAACACTAGCTCTGCTTGCAGTACAAGTTGTGGAATCTGCTCCTCCGTATTGCCCACTACATGTCCACGATACCGATGAGCCTGCGGTTGGGAAAGCAGTATTACTTGGTGTTCCGCTAGTACACTGATTTCCTATGTATGCTGTTGCATCAGCAGGGTAATACATTGCCGCAGGTCCACAAGAGCCAGCAATTGGAATTGGAGCAGGATTTCTTCCAGCGGCACAATCCCTATTTGCTCCCCCACCCGATCCTCCACAAGTCCAAATAACGATTGATCCCTGGTTTGGGAAGGCAGTGTTGCTAGATGTTCCACTTGAACATTGAGTATCACTTCCATAGCTAGTCACATCATAGGCATAAGTTTTATTATTCGCTGTTCCACACTCTCCATTTATTGTAGGAGTACAAGATTGAGTCTGAATAAATGATGTATTTCCTGAACAAGGGGTGTTGTTGGCAGTAGCAGTTCTGGTTTGAGTATAGGTTGAAGCACTACAAGTACTCCATGATCCATAAGAATAGGTACAGGATGGAGTGCAACTTGTATTTTCGTTATATGAGGTTGATCCACTACATGGGGTGTTGTTGGCGCTACAGGTTCTAGATTGTGTGTGAGAAGATCCACTACATCCGCTCCAAGATCCGCAAGAGTAGGTACAGGATGGAGTACAACCTGCATATTCGTTATATGAAGTTGATCCACTGCATGGAGTATTGTTGGCACTACAGGTTCTGGATTGTGTGTGAGAAGATCCACTACATCCGCTCCAAGATCCACAAGAGTAGGTACAAGAAGGTAGAGTATAAGTACAGCTTTGACTTGTGGCATATGGATTACTACCGGTACATCCAGATGGAGATGATGAACATGATCGGTATTGGATATTACCTGATTGACATGCTCCCCAATTACCGCAAGTCCATGTACACGAAGAACCAGCCTTTACGGTACACTTAGCTCCGAAACCCCCATCAGTAACACCACAAAGATAAAACCACACGCTTGTGTTTAAAGTAAGACCATCAACATAGCCAGTACTACATAGCCCTGTAGTAGAACCCCCACTATAGATAGGCCCCTCACATGAATTTGTATGATAAGCGGCACATGCCATTGGTCCACATTTTGCATGTGTTACAGTTTGCGTACAAGAAATTGTCGTTCCTCCATCTGTACAGTTCCATCTAAGAGTATCTCTTGTTCCAGGCGTAAAATTTGTAGTACTTGTAAGATTTGAAATCGTTCCTTTTAGACAATAATATCTTTCGCTTCCTGCTCCTTTATGTCCAGGAGAAGCTCCACATGTTGGAGCGGCAAATGCATCCCCTATTGCTACTAAGAAGCAGAAACAAAATACTAATAAAAAAATACTTCTAAATTTTTTTATATTCATAGAAAATGTAATTAGTAATTATATTAAATTAATTATACTACTAATAAAAATATATACAATTTATTTTTTAGTATTTTGTAAAATTATTTTATACACTCCATCTAAAAAGTCCCCGCCAGCATAACCAACGATAAAGCTTATTGCTGGAGAAAAGTCATTAATGCTTTTTATTATCCCTGCTTCTTTAATTGCCAATGCACTAAGTAGCCCTATTATTCCTGATAAAAATGCCATTCCTAAAAAGTAAACTACATTGAATTCAACTTTCTTATAATCGTATTGGTGTTTTAAGTATCCAATCATACCTCTTACTACTCCCCCACCGAACCCAGCGATTAATATTGAAATGTAAATATTAAAAATCATTTTTAAAGTTAAAAAGCAAGCTTTCGCTTGCTCTTTTTATTTTTTAAATGTAATAACCTCATCAATAACACCATATTCTTTTGCTTCTTCGGCTGTCAAATAAAAATCTCTATCGGTGTCTTTAGTCACCTTTGATAATGGTTGCCCAGTGTGCTTTGCCAATATCTTATTCATTCTGTCTTTTATTTTTAAGATTTGTTTTGCAGCTATTTCTATTTCAGTTGCCTGTCCCCTTGCTCCTCCTAATACTTGGTGTAAAAGAATTTCGGAATTAGGAAGTGCGTATCTTTTTCCTTTTGTGCCCGCAGACAAAAGTAAGGCACCCATTGAAGCCGACAATCCAATTGAAACAGTTGAAACGTCTGGTTTTATGTATTGAATCGTGTCATATATTGCAAGCCCTGCAGTCACTGCCCCTCCAGGACTATTGATATATAGTTGAATATCTTTTTCGGAATCTTTTGAGGCTAAATATAGTAATTGAGCAACTATTGAATTAGCCATATAGTCATCAACTGGACCTGCCATAAATATTATTCGTCTTTCTAAAAGCCTTGAATAAATATCATATGCTCTTTCCCCAGATTGAGTTTTTTCAATAACTGTTGGAATTAAATTCATAGTTTTTATTTTACTTTTTAATTAAGACCTAAGTGTTCAAATATTTTTTCCTTTGTAATATCATCGGCAATAAGTATTGCCAACCTTTGGATATCAATATTTTTTTTATCTTCTTCAGAATATTGTTTTATTACTTCCTCAAGCTTGTTTGAAACTTCTTCGTCCGTCGCCTCAATCTTTTCGTTTTTCGCAACTTGATGAAGTATTAAGAATCTTTTAACTCTGTCTAGTGCAAGCTTTTCAAATTCTTTTTTTACCTCTTCTTCTGTTTTTTTAATCTGCTCAAAATACTCATTAATACCGATTTTCAATTCGTAATTTACTCTATCTTTAAGGTTTTCAAAAAGATTATCCTGCTCTCTTTTCAAAAGAATTGGAGGTATTTCAATTGTAGTTTTTTCTAAAATTTTATCCATTGCCTCTACTCTTAAACGATTTACTTCGGCAACTTTTTTTTCTTCGGTTATTCCTTTTTTAATATCTTCTTTTAGAGCATTTATTGTATCAAACCTTCCAAGCGTCTTAACCCATTCATCGGTCAATTCTGGTTTTTCCATTTTTTGAACACTTGAAATCTTCAGCTTTATTTTTACTGGCATATTTTCTGGCTGAAGTTTATCAATCTGTTGCTTAACCTTTCCTTCAATTTCTTTTTCTTCGCCGCTTTTCATTCCTTTAATTCCAGTTTCTAGCCCTTCAATAAAATGTCCTTTTCCTATTACAAAAGCATCGTGCTGCTCTCCCTTTAGGTGACTAAAAGTTTCTGGTAAATCAGATATGGTATATGTGAAATCTACAAAATCACCATCCTCAGCAACACCATCTTTTTCTGTAAGAACAGCTCTAGCATTTCTAAGCCAATCAATTGCGTCGTCTACTTCTTTGTCAGTAATTTTAACTTCTTCTTTTTTACTACTTTCAACTATTTTTTTGATATCTGGAAGATTAATGTCTGTTAATATTTCAACACTCGCCTTAAAAACCAAAGGGTTTCCTTTTGCAATCTTTATTATTTCAACTTCGGGCGAAGAAACTGCCTCAATTTTTGAGTCTTGAAGATATTTTAGCCAATTTTTATTGATGGCGATATCTGCTGCTTTTGATAAAATATATTCGCTACCGATGTGCTGCTCAATAATATTTGCAGGAGCTTTACCTTTTCTAAAGCCTGGTATTTCTAATGTTTCGGCGATTTCTTTAACAGCTTCCTCAACACAAGCGTCAAACTCTTCGGCAAGTAATTCAATTTCCACATTATGTTTTACTGGAGTTGTTTCTTTGACAGTATATTTCATAAAATATATTTATTATTTCAATTATTCTTTTTTTATTCTTCGGTTTCTTCGTCTTCTTTAGAATCGGTCTCACCTTCTTCTTCTGGGTTATTCTCCCCTTCTGTCTCCGTTTTTAAACCACCATTTTTTTCAATTTGGGCATATTCTTCAACACTTTTAACATCAATTTTCCAACCTGTTAGCCTTGCGGATAATCGTACATTTTGCCCCTCTTTTCCAATAGCTAGTGACAATTGATCTGTCGGAACAACTACCATAGCAGTATTTTTAGGAAGAACTTTAACATCGGTCACTTTAGCTGGTGATAATGCATTTTTTATATATTCAACTGGATCATCTGAATATTCAATAATATCAATTTTTTCTCCACCTAATTCCGAAATTACAGCAGCAACTCTCACACCACGTTGCCCAACCATCGCACCGATTGGATCAACTCCTTCAACTAGAGACTCAACCGCAATTTTTGTTCTTGATCCAGCTTCTCTTGCTAATGATTTTATTTCAATCTGTCCTGTTCCAATTTCGGGAACCTCTAATTCAAATAATTTTGATATAAGTTTTGGGTAAACTCTAGATAGTACGATAATAGGTCCCTTAGAAGTAGTTTCAACTTTAACAACATAAAGTTTTAATCTTTGTCCTTCTTTGTAAAATTCTCCTTTTATCTGTTCTTCTTTCATTAAGACGCCTGATGTTTTTCCGATATCAAAATAAACACTTGATCCTTCTATTCTTTGAACAACACCCGAAACTATCTCACCTTCTTTAGATTTGTATTCTGCCAAGACGGCATCCTTTTCCGCTTCTCTTATTTTTTGTAAAACAACTTGTTTTGCTGTTTGAGCTGCGATACGTCCAAAGTCATCTTTCTGTTCTAGTGGAATTATCTGTTCTTCTCCAACATTTAAACTGATTTTTTCTTTTTTACATTCCTCTATTAGGATATGTCTCTCCGCATTATATCTTACTCTTTTTGGGGTCTCGCCTGCTATTGCATTTACATTATCGTCACCATTTATTTCATTTTCAGCAGGACGATATTCTGACTTTATTTCAAAATCAAAGTTTTCTGGCTCCTCCCCTTCCAAAGGAAAAGGTATATAAACTAGAGTTTCATCAACAACAAGTCGTGATCTCAAAAAATCAACTTTTCCTGTCTTTGGGTTCATTTTTGCTTTTATTATCTGCCCCTTTTTCCCATATTCCTTTTTATATGCTGAAGCAAGTGCGTGTTCAACTGTTTCAATAATTATCTCTTTTGATAATCCTTTTTCATCAGATATTTGAGTGATGGCTGATAAAAATTCTTGGAAGTCCATTTTGTTTTTATTTTTTACTTTTTAATTAATAATTTATTTTAAAATCCGATAAAAAAAGCCGGAAAACATTCCGACCAAGCATTAAGTAAAATCTTTATCTTTCTTTATATTCAGGATATCATTTTCTAAAAAAAAGTCAATGAGATTACAAGTTATGTTTAAAATATTTTGTACATTTGTCAAGTAGATAATTTTAAGCTACAATAATAAGCAAAATAACTTAGATATTCTGCAGAAATGAATTTGAATAAAAAAATTGAAATATCGGCTAATGCGCTTTTATGTATTAAGGCTCTTACTCAAGAGGGCTTTGATGCTTTTATTGTTGGCGGATCTGTTAGAGATTATTTAATGAATAAAGAACCAACTGATTGGGATATTGCTACCAACGCTACGCCCGAGGAAATCCAAAATGTTTTTAATAAGGGCGCGATAAAACTATTGGCTAAATTAGGTTTCAAAGGATCATTAAAAACCTTTTATGAAAATGATTTCGGGACTGTTGGAGTCGCTTTCCCAATTTCTCCTTTATCGCCCGAAGAATACGAGGTAATTGAGATTACCACCTTTAGGTCCGAATCATCCTATTCAAATTATAGACACCCAGATAAAGTTGAGTGGTCAAAAACAATTGAAGAAGACTTAAGACGAAGAGATTTTACAATAAATGCAATTGCGCTCTCCCCTATTGATAGTAAAATTATTGATCCTTTTTTGGGTCAAAACGACATTAAAAATAAGATAATTAGAGCTGTCGGAAGCCCAAACGAACGATTTAATGAAGATGCTTTGAGAATGATGCGAGCTGTAAGATTTGAGGCTGTTTTAGGACAAGGGTGGAAGATTGAAAAGGAAACAAAAGATGCTATAAAAAGGAACTCTTCCCTACTTAAAAATATATCAAAAGAAAGATTAAGAGATGAACTCATAAAAATTATTTCTAGCTCAAAAGCAGCCGAAGGAATTGAATCTTTGCGAGTACACGGATTATTAAAACACATTATCCCTGAGCTAGAATCCGGCTACGGAGTAAAGCAGAACAAACACCATATTTACGATTGTTATTCTCACAATCTTGAAGCTTTGGCATATTCTACAAAGAAAAACTTTAGTCTTGAAATACGCATAGCTTCCCTATTGCACGACATAGGAAAACCACTAACAAAGGCTGGAGATGGTGAAAATGCAACATTTTATAATCACGAAGTAGTTGGAGCAAAAATGACCAAGAATATTCTCACAAGGCTTCATTTTAAGAAAAAAGACATAGAAAAAATAACCTTATTGGTCAGATATCACCTGTTTTATTATAATATAGATGAGGTAAAAGAAGCATCAATTAGGAGGTTAATAAAAAATATTGGTACCGAAAATGTAGAGGATTTGCTAAAGGTTAGAATGGCTGATAGAGTCGGATCCGGGTGCCCAAAAGCCGAGCCTTATAAACTGAGGCATTTAAAATATATGATTGAAAAGGTTTCCAAGGATCCAATCTCGGCAAAGATGCTTAAAATTAATGGAAATGAGATAATGGAGATATTGAATTTAAAGCCCTCTCCAACTATTGGGTGGCTTCTTGAAATAATACTTGAAGAAGTTCTCAATAATCCTCTTAAAAACGATAAGGATGCCATAATTAAGCGTTTAAACGAACTTATTTTACTACCCGAGTCAGAACTTAAAAATCTTTATCTTAAAGCAAAGGGAAAGGTTGAAGAAATGGAAGAAAGAGAAGATCGGAAAACCAAAAAAAAGTATTGGGTAAAATAGAATTTAAAATGCAATTTAAAAAATTGCATTTTTTATTTGCAATAAATTTGAATAAATATATTTTATGCAACTTGACAATTATAATTATTATTTCAAATTATCTGGACAAAATTGTCCTGATTTTTGTCCAGAAAAAATTATCTGGACAAACGCTTCCTAATCTGGACAAAATCAACGAGAATCATCTCTTGAAAAACTGTGTTTTTGGTCTTTTTTAGGGTATTTTTACAAAAATATCTAATGTTTCACGTGAAACATTCACCTTTTTTAGACTATTTTTTAATTTTGAAAAAAATAATTTATAAATTTTAACTTTTTTTTCGTAAAAAATAAAAACAAAAGTTATTTTAATGTAATTGGTCTGTTTTTGTTGATAAATCAAGTCTTTTTACTAAAATATTTAAAATATTGTAATGCTTTTATTGTGTTTTTTCTTCAAATGTTTCACGTGAAACACTTTTTTCTTTCAAAAAAAGTTTGAAAATAAAATTTTATTTTTTATTTTTCCATTTTATTTTTTATGATGTTTCACGTGCTGGACAAATTCTCCGTATTTTCCATGAAAAATATTTTTTCTGGACAAGAAATTACCTATTTTGTCCAGATAATTTTTTTCTGGACAAAATAGACAATAAAGAGGTTTTTTGTCACTTTCAAAATGTTTCACGTGAAACATTTCCTAGATCAGATTACATCAGTTGAAGTTCGTAGGAACCATCATTAATTCTTAAAAAATAATTATCTCGTTGTTTTTTTTCCTTTTAAAATCAACGTTTCTAATCTCATTTTAAGAAATGTTTCACGTGAAACATTCTTAAAAAGGGCAGAATTGCCAGGCTTTTTTATTAATTGATGGCTTTAAAAATTGTTTAAAAATGATTAATTTTCTATTTTTATCATAGATATATTTGACAAAATGATTGTTTTATTTTACTATTCTGGACAGTTTTCTGGACAAGCTTTCTGTCCAGAAAAAATCTAAAATCTAGATTTATTTTAGAGAAAATTGTTGTTTATACTCAAAACAATATTTACACTATTATTTTTTTATCAACAAAAATTATAAAAACTAAACCTTCAGAAACGTTGTATTATAGCGAAAAAAACTGATTTTTGGACTTAGCAAGAATCTTCTTATGTTTTATTTTCGGAGTGTAATTAGGGGTTAGGATTTGCTTTTGTCCAGATAATTTTTCTGGTCATTATGTGGACAAAATAGGGGATAATCTGGTCATTATGTGGACAAAATAGAAAATAATCTGGACAAAACTAAAACTCTAGTAATTTATTTTCATTAGGTCTTGCTTTTTTTACTGAAAAGAATTAGTATTGAATTGTAAACGACATTCGGGCTTAAGGTTCCTGATTCCTATCTACAATCCGGCTAATCGCCGGATTTAGACACTAAATATCCGGGGTGTCATATAAGGGCATTATGCGGGCTTCGGGAGTCCGTAATCTGGGTTCAAGTCCCAGCATCCCGACCAAGTAGAATTACATGGTAGGGCAGTTAGGGGACTTGAAATAAACCGAATTTTAAAAGAAAAAAAGACTCAAACAACCAGAAGCCTAAGCTCTGGTTGTTTTTTTAAATAATACACATATGGAATCAAGTGAAATAGGGAAGAGAGGTGAATACCTTGCTAAAAATTATTTGATAAAGAATAATTATAAAATCCTTGATCAAAACTTCTTTTTAAAAACATCTAATAATAAAGTAATCGCGGAAATAGATATAATAGCGAAGAATAAATCTACATATTGCTTTATTGAGGTTAAATCCTCATATGCCAATTCTAGTAGTCCATATTTTTGTTTAGAAAAAAGAGTCCATAGAAAAAAAGCTAGAAAAATAATTCTCGCTGCAAAATATTGGTTAAAAAATCAAAAAATAGATAATGTGAAATGGCAGATTGATATTTTAGGAGTCTTATTTTACAACAATAATATTGATTTTATTCACTTAACAAATGTTTTTGAGGATAACCAATTTTAAAATTAGCTTCTTTCTGATATAATTGTATTGATATGAATCAAGACACAATCTTTATACTATTAGCTTTGTTCTCATATATTTGTGCTTCAACTCCTTTTGGGTTTTTAATAGCTAAGGCAAAGGGTGTTGATATTAGAAAGACAGGAAGTGGAAATGTAGGAGGTACAAATATATTGCGAACTTTTGGTTTCTCTTTTTTTCTGCTTGTTGTTATCCTTGATATTGCTAAGGTTGCCACCCCCGTTCTATTGGGGAAATATTTACTCTTGACAGATTGGCAAATTGTTTTAATTTCTTTATTAGCGATTTTTGGAAATATGTTTAGTTTTTGGTTAGGATTTAAGGGGGGAAAGGCTGTTTCTGCCGTTTTTGCGATATTTGCTTGTCTAGTTGGATTCCAGAATGCATTAATGTTTCTGTTCGTTTGGGGTATTATGTTGTATGTCTTAAAAATAATGAGTCTTACGAACCTTATAATGTGCCTAATTATTCCTATCGCGATATGGCAGGTGACTCAATCAATACCTTTTGTTATTTTGGGAATTATATTTGTACCAGTTATATGGTGGGCTCATAGAGAGAACATAAAACGATTATTAAAAGGAAGCGAACCAAAGATTATTAGATTTTAATTCTTTATTAATGGACTTTTTTCTATACATAGTTGCTTGCATATATTTTTTTGCCCCGGCATATATGGCAAACGCTGCGCCACCGCTTGTTGCAAACCAATCAAAGCTGTTTTTGAGTCTTGCAAAACCTATTGATAACAATAGGAAATTTTTTGGAAAACCTATTCTAGGGGATCATAAAACTTGGAGGGGATTATTCGCTGAATTAATCGTAGGTACCGGCTATTTTCAAATTTTATTTTTAATCCACAATTTCTTCTCTCTTAATCTTTACCAAGTGATTGGGTTTGATCAGTATCTTCTTCATCCTATTATTGTTGGGTTTTTAATTTCGGTTGGTGCAATAGTTGGAGATCTTTTTTTTGCTTTTATAAAACGCCGTTTAAATTTGAAGCCAGGAAAACCTTTTATTCCTTTTGATCAGATTAATTATTGTTTGGGATGTTTTATTTTCTTACAGCCAATATTTAATTTTAATCTACTTTTTTGGCTTGTGCTCTTACCACTGACATTTGTAATTCACATCGCTTTCAATAGACTTGGGTATAATTTGGGCTTGCACAAAGCAAAGTGGTGATATAAGGTTAAACATATAATAATTGTATTTAATAAAGAATATGCAAGAAATCATAAATGCATTTATGCAAAGTTTTTCAACAAGCTTTCCTTCAGTAATATGGGGAATAGTAGTTTTTTTTGTAGGTTGGTTTATTGCCGAAAAAATTAAAAAAATTGTTAAGACAGTCCTTGACCGAATAAGAATAAATCAAATGCTCAAAACACTCGGGTGGGAAGACTTTTTTGACAGGTACGATACAAAGCTTGATATGTCTGGTTTTATAGGCTCTATAATTGGATTCTTCTTTATAATTGTTTTTTTAAGTATTTCTTTTGAAATTATCGGATTAGTACAAATTAATGTTTTGCTGCAAGAAGTAATAAATTATTTTCCAAATATTTTTATTTCTATCCTTATATTTATTTTAGCTGTTTTTTTGGCAGATTTTTCCAAGAAAATAGTCTTAGTAAAAATGGAGAAAAGGAGAATGAGCTATTCAAATATAGTAGGGAACGTCGTTGCTACAAGCACATGGATATTCTGCATTCTAGCTATTCTATACCAACTTCAAATTGTGCGAACACTTATTTTAGCAATTTTTATTGGCTTCATGGCTTTAATTGTCATTGTTTTTGGTTTGGCTTTTGGACTAGGAGGAAAGGATATGGCAGCTCGTATGCTTAAAGACCTTGAGGATAAAGTAAAGTAATCTTTAAATACTGAAACTCTAAAATTATACTTATGGAAGAATTATCTCATATAGAACTACAAAAAATGATAGTCTCGTCTTGCGAGAGAATAAACAGAGACAAAGAACATATAAATAAGATCAATGTTTTCCCGGTTCCAGATCAGGACACAGGAAGTAATCTTGCTGCAACCCTAGTCGGAATTGAAGAAGCTATTAAAGATAAGGAATTCGTTAATATTGGTGAATTGGGCGATAGCGCTCTTGACGGTGCGTTGATTGCCGCACAAGGAAATACAGGAATTATTTATACTGGATGGCTTGCTGGTTTTTTTAGTGAAATTCCTCGCGAAGAAAACCTTGATGTAAAAAAACTTGGAAAAGGTTTTGAGGCTGGATATATACGGGCAAAAGATTCTGTTCAGAATCCAAAAAATGGAACAATACTAGATGTTATGGGAGCATTCGCTCAAGCATTTACAGAAAATTCAGAAGAAAAAGATATTGTAAAAGCTTTTCATTTGGCTCTTAAAAAAGCAAATACAGCTTTACTAGAAACTCCTAATCATATGGAAATATTAAGAACCGCTGGGGTAGTAGATGCTGGAGGTCTGGGCTTTTTAATGATTGTAGAATCTTATTTTGATGTTATAAAACTATATTCTGATATTGATTTTGATATTATTCTTACGACCAGTAAAGAAGAAGAGGAAATGGTGACAAAAAGATTTATTCAAATACTTTCCAATAGATTTGAGGTAGTTGCACTATTAACAAATACCGATTACAAGCTTGATAAAATCCGATCTAAGCTTCACCATCTAGGAAATTGCTTAGATGTTATCCAGATAGGAACAAAAACTAAGATTCACATTCATACCGACAGTCCCTATGAAATAAGAGATATTATTAAGGAAATGGGGGATATTGAGAGTCTTAAAATCCAAGATATGGCTAAAGAGGTTGCTGGAGAACAATCAATTGAAAAAGTATCAATTGGTATTGTAATTGACGAAAGGGCTGGATTAGGTCAAAAAATCATCCAACATTACAATATTGAAATAATACCATTTAGAATTGACTGGCCAGAAGGGGAAACACTTAGTGGAAGTAGTGTTTGTGAAAAAATAAAGGAAGCTAAGAAACAAGGAATAACAAATAAGCCTAAGATAAATCCGATTTCTCCTGAATTCTTTTTTGAATCCTATAAAAATCAATTGGCACGCTTTGAAAAAGTACTATGTATTGTATCTAGCTCAAAACTTTCTAGTAATTATGATTCTGCTCTAAAGGCAAAAGAAATGTTGCCTTTTAGCGACAGAGGAAAGGTTTTTGTTATTGACTCAAAGAATATCAGCTCGGGTCAATCGTTAGTTGTTTTAAGAGCCCTTGAACTTATAAAAGAACTTCGCAATGTTGATGAAATCATAAAGAGACTTGCCGAATTCGTTCCAAAAGTCAATTTATATGGAGTTTTAGAAAATACTAACTGGTGGAAAAAAGAGGCAAAGCCTTTCTGGTTTTCCCAGAAAAAAGAAACCTATTATTCATTAGTGGAAATGAGAGATGGGAAAATGATACCAGTTGATAAAATAAAATCAAAAGATCTTGCCGAAATATTATTTAAAAGAATTGAGAAAAGCTCTAATAAGGAAATAAAAAGGGGAGCAAGAATGAGGGCAGTAATCGCTCACGGAGATAATCCCGAAGACGCACAAGAGTTGAGAAAAAAATTAAAAACTATTACAAAAACTGAGGTTCCCTTTGTGACTATAACTGACCCCGTGACAAGCATTAATGCTTGTCCCGAAAGCTTAATTGTGGGATGGGTAATTAAATAAATGTTATTAAATTAATGTCTATCTAGTAAAGCACAACTGCAATACTTAGTTTAAAAATTATCAAATTTATGGAAGAAGAAAAGAAGAAAAAGCGTATTGGAATTATATCCGATGAAACATTGGATTTGCCAGAAGAAATGATAAAGGATTTGGATATTTCTGTTGTACACTATAAAATGGACTTTCAAGAGCTCTCTAATCTAGAAGGAGATATATATCAAAGGCTCAGAAAAGCGGAGGAGATGGGAATAAACAGCTTAATCAAGACATCTCAACCCTCAATAAGTGATTTTTTGAAAGCGTATAAGGAAAAGATGGAAGAATTTGAGGAGATAATCTGCTTTACCGTATCATCAAAAGTATCTGGAGCGTATAATTCTGCGCTGCAGGCAGTAAAATTTATCCAGAGTGAAGCTCAAAAAAAAATCACAGTTTTTGATTCTGAAGGAGGAACTGGTGAGCTGGGTTTATTAATAATTCGCGCCGCAAAAATGATAAACGAGGCTAAATTAGGACTATCAGAAATAAATGAAAGATTAAAAAAAGAGGTTAAGAATATAAAATTGATTGCCTTTTATGATAAAGCCAAATGGCTTGAGGCGAGCGGAAGGGTTCCAAAGTTTATTCCAATGAGTGGAATGGAAAAAATAACTGGAATAAAACCACTATTGGGACTAAAGGGAGAAAAGCTAACTATTATAGGAATAAAACGAAACGTAAAGAATATTGCTGACTCACTGGCTGATGAATTTTCAAAAAGAACTGAAATAATAAGACAAAGGGGGCAAAAAATACTAGTGGCAATCACACATGCCGATAGTATTGAAAATGCCGAAAGACTAAAAAATACTATTGAACTATTAAATAATGTGAGGGTTGTTTATATCAACAAACTTTGTCCAACTATCGGTGGTCATACTGGTCCTGGTGCAATAGCTCTTTCTTGGGACGAAAACGAAAACTAGTTCCCATTGAAACTTTTTTATTCTTAATTTAAAATTAATCTTATGAAAGCTTTAAATATACTCATTGGAACGAGCGCTTCAATCACTGACGATATCATAAAAAAATATGGCTTTTTGGTTGTTGAATTTAAATTTAGTTGGCCAGAAGGAGATACAATAAAGGGGGACAATATTTATGACAAGATGAGGACAGTGGAAAGAGTAAAACTAGGAAGTGGACCTAAAACATCTCAACCATCTATAGGAATATATAAAAAAGCTTTTGAAGATGCCCTAAAGGATGCGGAGAAAGTACTTTATATATCAATAAGCTCAAAGTTGTCTGGTGCTTATAATTCAGCAATGCAGGCAATAAAAATGATGCCAGCCGCAGATCAAGAAAAAATTTTTGTTTTTGATTCATTAAATGCAGATGCCGCAGAATCATACTTTGCAATAAGAGCCACCGAATTACTAAATGAAGGATTAAGTATTGAAAGTATTTTGGAAAAACTTAATGAAATTAAGGGAAGCGTTAAGTTGTTTGGAGCATTAGAGAGTGCTAATTGGCTTGAAGCTGGAGGAAGAATAAACCACGCAACTGCGGTCCTTATGAACAAAATGCAAGATCTGGGAATGCGACCCATATTAATTATGAAGGAAGGAGAAATAAAACCAGCGACATTAAAAATGCAGGCAAAAGATATTCCAGTTGCAATGTTAAAAGAGCTTGAAGCACAGATTAAAGATGACATTGAGAAAGGCAAGGTCTGCAGGATTATAATAAGCCATGCAGGGAGTCCCGAAAATGCTGAAAAAATTATTGAAGAAGCCAAACTCAAATACGGCGATAAAATAAAAATTGAATTCGTTAGTTTGACGGGTCAAGTTATAGGAGCTCATGTTGGACCAGGAGCATTAATATGCTGTGCTTGCGAACAATAAATAATAAACAATAAACATGGAAGATATTCTAATATATTTTTTAGTTTCTATTTTTTCTTTTTGTCTTGGATCAATTCCTTTTGCATATTTCTATGGAAAATATGTTTTAAAAGAGGATTTGAGAAAAACTGGTTCAAAAAATACTGGTGCTTTAAATACTCTGAGATCTTCGGGTAAAAAATATGGGGCTGTAATCGGAGTTTTTTCTTTTCTTATAGTATTCCTACTAGATGCATCAAAGGCAGTAATTGCATGTTTAATTGCAGGGCAATTAATTCAAGATCAAGTAATTGCGTTTACTATTGCATCTTTTTTCTCTGTACTTGGGCATAATTATTCTCCGATACTAGACTTCAAAGGGGGAAGGGGAGCTGCTTCATTTTTTGGAATAATTCTCTTTTTTAATCCGAAAGCTTTCTTGGGATATATTATTATATTGTTATCCTGTATGTTTATTGGGGATATTTTTGCAAAAAGACCAATTAATAAGAACTTTCTCAAAAAATCTGTTTCGGAACAAATTATTGGCAGGCTCATTGGTGAAGTCATTGGCATATCTTATATTGGATTGGCTGCACCAGAATTATTTTGGCCAGCATTGTTTACAACACCTCTAATACTAATTGCTCATAAAACACGTGCTGAAGATCAATTAAAAAAAATAAAAAATAATACATATCTAAATGACTAACGATATTTTTATTTATTTCCTCTTAATTACTAATAGCTATATTTTTGGTCTTTTGCCAATTGAATGTATTGCCGCAAGATTAAAAATAGACAATGGACAGTCTTCTACTTTAAAAGAGATGGCTGTGTTTTCTCTTGGTTTTTTAAAAGGATTTTTGGCTGTTTTTATAGCCACATTATTTAATGTCCCATTACAGGTATTAGCATTATGCGGTATTGCGGCTATTATAGGGCATAGCTGGTCTCCCTTCTTTAACTTTAAGGACACCAAAGGATTTTCTGTTCTACTTGGAGCATTGTTGCCCCTTTATTTCCCATTAGTTCTAATAATGTTACTCATTTGTATAATATTTTCAATACTATGGACAATTCCAGTGGCAATAATGATTTCAATTCTTCTTGGGGTGACAATGTCATTTGCGAGTGTTAATTTGTGGAATGTTTTCTTTTTACTAATTTTTGCACTATTTGTTTTTACAATAAAAAGGATACTTCCGCTAAACGATATTCTTCCATTAGAAAAAAATAGGGATTTACTAGAAAATAGGATACTTTTTGCTTCTGATAATATTCCCGACTTTAGAAGGAAAACGAATAAACAAAAGGTGAAAGAATCTGAAGTTAAGCCCAAGAAAACAACTAGAAAAGGGAAATCCACGATAAAAGAAAATAAAAAGAAAGTTGCGAAAAAAAATTCTACGAAACCAAAAAACACAAATAAAAAACTAGCACCAGAAAAAACTGTGAAAGATGCCAAAAAACCAAAACAAGGCATTAAAAAATCTCAAAAAAAATCCCAAAAAAAAGCTAGAGGAACAAAAAAGAACTTGAAAAAATAAAGTAAATACTATTATAGTATTTATGTTGTCCCCGTAGCTCAACGGATAGAGTATCGGTCTTCGAAACCGCTGATGGGGGTTCGATTCCTCCCGGGGACACACATAAAACAAGAAGAGGGTAAATACCTCTTTTTGTTATTATTCGTAGTATTGTTTTGAGGAAGCGAAGGCGGAAGCGCGGCTGGCGCTGAGCCAGGACTTGAGGCGCTTTCAGCAGAAAGCGACCGAGAGGCGATTCCTCCCGGGGACACACATAAAACAAGAAGAGGGTAAATACCTCTTTTTGTTATTATTCGTAGTATTGTTTTGAGGAAGCGAAGGCGGAAGTGCGGCTGGCGCTGAGCCAGGACTTGAGGCGCTTTCAGCAGAAAGCGACCGAGAGGCGATTCCTCCCGGGGACACACATAAAACAAGAAAAGGGGTAAATACCTCTTTTTGTTATTATTCGTAGTATTGTTTTGAGGAAGCGAAGGCGGAAGCGCGGCTGGCGCTGAGCCAGGACTTGAGGCGCTTTCAGCAGAAAGCGACCGAGAGGCGATTCCTCCGGGGACACACATAAAACAAGAAAAGGGGTAAACACCTCTTTTTGTTATTAATATTGGTGTTAGAAAAAGCTAAACTCGGAGAGGATCTGAAATTATTAACCTTTTTGTAAAATAAAAAGCTATTTATTTGGAAATAGCTTTATTTTCGCCTTCCTCACAAAAAGGACAGCATGGCTCACCATCTATTGGATGGCAATTTTTACAGTTACGACCACTACCGTCGCAATCAGCTTTTGCATTCATGTTTGTATTATTAAAATTATTAATTTTTTTGTCAATAAAAATAAAGCTAATAAATAGAACTTGGTCTTGATTTTTAAAGAAAAAATGCTATACTTCAATAAGGTAATTTTAATATATACCTTATGATACATAAAGCTAAAATAAAACTACTTAAGGTGTTTTTTTGTTTGTTTTTTTTAGTTTTAGTATTTGCCCCAACCTTTAGTATCTATGCCGCAGGATTGGTAAACTGTGGTAATGAAGGTCAACAACCATGTACACTTGCCGATTTACTTGGTCTAATACCAAGTGTAATTGATTTTTTTATATATAGCATAGCTACTCCTTTAGCATTAATATGGTTTGCCCTTGCTGGATATAAAATGATTACATCTGGAGGAAGTCCTCAGAAATACGCCGAGGGAAAAAATATGTTAATTTATGGAGCAGTAGGAGTTTTGTTAATACTTGGTGCTTACATGATAGTTGAAGAGTTCTTAACGCTAATTGGTGCAAAGGGGTGGGTGTTTGAGTTTATGAAATAGAATAGAAATATTTTGCCCCGTTAGCTCAGTTGGCAGAGCAGGAAGCTCTTAACTTCAAGGTCGAGGGTTCAAATCCCCCACGGGGCACAAGTACGATTGACATTTAAAAATGAATTATAGAGAGTCCCAGAATGGCGAATTGGTAATTGGGGGATTTGAAGCCGGAGTCGCGACTGGCGACGAGGCAGGTCTTTAAAATTTTTCAGCAGAAAAATATTTAAAGACGAATCCCAAAATTATATTTTCTTTATTAATTACACAGGGCACAAAGTACGATTGACATTTAAAAATGAATTATAGAGAGTCCCAGAATGGCGAATTGGTAATTGGGGGATTAGAAGCCGGAGTCGCGACTGGCGACGAGGCAGGTCTCTAAAATTTTTCAGCAGAAAAATATTTAAAGACGAATCCCAAAATTATATTTTCTTCATTAATTACACGGGGGCACAAACGAGATCTAAGAAAGGAGGATTCAAATGAGTCCTTGCAGAACTCATAGTAATTAAATTTGAGTAAAAAAATTTTAAAGTAATTTAAAACTAAAAATATGATTTCAACAGAAGAAAAAGCAAAAATCATTAATGATTTTAAAATTCATGACAATGATACTGGTTCGGCTGAGGTACAAGTAGCAATACTTTCCGAAGAAATTGAAAGATTGCTAGAACACTTAAAAGTTCACAAAAAAGATGTACACTCTAAAAAGGGTTTACTAAAGATGGTTTCAAAGCGAAGAAAACTTTTGAAATATCTTCAAAAAACCAACGAGGCTAAGTACGTTGAGGTGGCTAAGAAAGTTGGACTTAAGGTACAATCAATCTAAAAATAAACGCAGAGAACTATATGAAAACTGAATCATTTGAGCTAAAGCTAGACGAAAATAAGACAATAATAGTTGAATTCAGGGACCTAGCCGAAAGAGCAAATGGTTCTGTTTTTGTAAAATATGGTGATACTTGTGTTATGGCAAACTGTGTCATGTCCCCAAAAGAAATTGAGGGGCTTGATTTTTTTCCTCTAACAACTCTTTATGAAGAAAAATTTTATGCTGTTGGAAAAATGTTTGGATCTCGTTTTCAGAAGCGAGAGGGGAGACCAACCGAGCAGTGCATCTTAAATTCACGATTAATTGATCGTGCCATAAGACCTTTGTTTCCTGCCGGACTACACAGAGAAGTTCAAGTTGTTGTCACTTGTCTCTCTTGGGATAAAACTATAGACCCAGCTGTTTTGGGTCTTTTTGCGGCTTCTTTAGTTCTTTCAGCTTCTGATATTCCATGGAATGGTCCCCTTACTCCAATAAAATTTGGTGAAAGGGATGGGAGAATTTTACTTTTCCCACCAGTTGAAGAAAATCGTGATTCTACAAAGTTAGATATGACTGTTTCTTTTTTGCGATCTGAGTCTGGAAAAGAAATTCTAGTTAATATGATTGAGGCGGGAATGAAAGAAATTTCCGAAGAAATCGTAGCCAAGGTTATGTTTTCTGGAAGGGAATACGCAGAAAAAATGATTAGTTTCCAAGAAGAAATTGTTAAAAAAATAGGAAAAACCAAAGTACTATTGCCTCAAATAGAAAATGATGAAAATCTTGAATCTCAGGTAAAGCAGTTCTTAAGTGGAAAACTAGAAAAAGCAATTTTTGAAGAAGGTTCACTTACAGAAATAAAAGAAGAATTCTCTGATTTTTTAAAGCAATTTGAAGATGAATCAAAAATAAAACCAGCCCATCATATTTTTGAATTTGAAGCAGAAAAAACTATGCATGATGGAGTTATCAAGAAAGACATTCGTATTGATGGACGAAATTCAAAACAAATTAGAAATATAGAATGTGACGCTGGAATTCTTAGAAGAATACATGGAACGGGGGTGTTTTGCAGGGGACAGACAAAGGTTATATCATTTTTAACTTTAGGAGCCCCGGGAGATCAGAAATTAATGGAAGAAATGGAAATGGTTGGTAAAAAAAGATTCATGCATCACTATAACTTTCCTCCATATTGTGTAGGAGAGACTGGTGCAATGAGGGGACCAGGAAGAAGAGAAATAGGTCACGGAATGCTAGGCGAAAAGGCACTTAGAGGTGTTCTTCCAGATCCATCGGATTTTCCATATACAATAAGGGTTGTCTCTGAGGTTTTGTGTTCAAATGGTTCAAGCTCTATGGCTTCCACATGTGGGGCTTGTTTAGCGTTGATGGATGGAGGAGTGCCAATTAAATCTCCTGTTTCAGGAATTGCCATGGGACTTATGTTGGATATGGATAAGAACAAAAGTACAGAGGAAAAGGAATATAGAATCATAACCGACGTTCAAGGCGAAGAAGATCATTTTGGAGATATGGATTTTAAAGTAGCGGGTTCAAAAAATGGAATTACTGCTGTTCAAATGGATATCAAAGTAAGAGGAATTACTGAAAGAATTGTTATTGAAGCTTTAAATCAGGCAAAGATTGCTAGAATGGAAATACTAGAAAAAATGCTTAGTGTATTACCTGAACCGAGAAAAGATATTTCGCAATTTGCTCCTAGAATCTATATCTTAAAAATTAATCCTTTGAAAATAGGGGACGTTATCGGACCTGGAGGAAAAATAATTAATGAAATAATTGATGCGTGTGCCGTCACTATTGATATTGAAGACTCAGGTGAAGTTTATGTGACTGCTGACAAGAAGGAAAATGGCGAAAGAGCAATTGAATGGATTAAAAACCTTACTCACGAGGTAAGTGTCGGAGAAGTATTTCATAATGCAACTGTAAAAAGGATTCTTGACTTTGGAGCATTTGTAGAATTTCTACCAGGACAAGAAGGAATGGTCCACATATCCGAGCTTGACGAAAAGAGAGTTGCAAAAGTCACAGATGTTTTAAAAATCGGAAGCGTTATTCCAGTAAAAGTTATATCTATTGACGAACAGGGCCGTATTAATTTATCATTAAAACAAGCTAAAAAATAAATTAATTAAACTACTCTTATTTTTTCTATGGATAAAAACCTTAGAATAGAAAAAGCTCAAATCCGAACGATGAAAAAGGATTTAGCTAATGTAGGGAAAAAACTTTCGGAAACACCCTCACTTCAAACAAAGATTGAACCTTTAATTCCGACTACATCATTCCAATCAATAAAAAAGGATAATCCTAATCCGGTTGTTTTGAATACTGAAAAAAATTATACAGCACAAAAACCGGTATTTAAAACCAGTACAGTTTCAATTGCTCCACAAAAACCTAGTCCGGTTGTAAAAGACGAACTCAACAAAGAAGAAAAAGAAAGGATTGCCAAAGAAGCTCACGAAAAATTTACTCAAGCAAAGGAGAAGGAAAAATTAGAAAAAGCTTTGGCTACTGAAAAAGCAGAGAAAGAAAAACTTGCTAAAGAAAAACTAGAGAAGGAAAGATTAGAAAAGGAAAAGATTGAGAAGGAAAAATTAGAAAAAGCTTTGGCTACTGAAAAAGCAGAGAAAGAAAAACTTGCTAAAGAAAAACTAGAGAAGGAAAGATTAGAAAAGGAAAAGATTGAGAAGGAAAAATTAGAAAAAGCTTTGGCTACTGAAAAAGCAGAGAAAGAAAAACTTGCTAAAACTTTAGCCGACGAAAAAGCAAAAAAGGAAGCAATAGAAATACAAGACCCTGCCTCTGAACAAAAAGAGGAAATAAAATCACTTGAAAAAGAAAAGATTTCTTCAAAGCCCGAAGAACTAAATGAAATCACAAGCATTGCTGATGCTATATCTGGAAGACAGGTAAAAGAAAAAATCCCAAAAACTAAGGGCGACGTTGTTATTGCGGAGATTCCCTCAATTGAACAGCTTACCGAAAGAGCAGAAATGGATTCTTTTGCTGAACATGCCAAGAAAAAAATTGAAGAAAATAAGAAAGAAGCTGAAATAGAAAAAGAGAAAGAAAGGATAAGACTAGCGAAACAAGCTGAAGAAAAACTAATTGAAATTAAAAAGAAAAAAGAAGAAACCGACGAAGAAAAACTTAGAAGAATTACTGATGCTACCTTTGATACAGAGGAAGCTATTAGTAAGCTTTTGGAAGAAAAGGCTCCATTTGAACAACGAATGAACGAACTTAAACTAGAAATAGAAAGAGCCCAAAAGAAGCTTGATCTAATAATTGAAAGAAAGGAAAGAATTGAAGAAGTAAAAAAGACTATTGAGGGACAAGAAAATACTTCGCAATCAGTTGATGAAAAGAGAGCATTTGAAAAAGAAAGATGGAGAGTTGAGGACCAACGTAATGATATAGTATTAGAACAAGAAGAAAAAGAAGACGAATTAAAGTCTCTTGCAGCTCAGTTAGGTGAATGTGAATATAACTATGAAAAGATTTCTTCAAAAGAACGTGAGCTTAATTTAGAAATTGAAATACTTAGAAGAGATAGGGAAGACATTCTTTTGGAACAACAAAAAAAATCTATTCAAACTAATCTAGAAAAAATTGAGGCAGAAGCATTTGCAATTAAAGATCAAATGTTTGAAAATACAAAGCTAAAAAATGAACTAGAAAAAAATCTTGACTTAATAAAAAATAAGGAAAAACTATCAGAAGAAGAAATCAGGATAATTGAAAAAAGAACTGCTGCGGCTGGAACAGAAAATGAGACAAGACTGCTCCAACAACAAAGAAAAGAAGCAGAAAAAACGCGAAGAGATATTGAGACAGAAAGATGGAAAATAGAAGATTCGCTTGCAAAAGCTGAAAAAGAAAGAGAGAGACTGAAAGAGCGATATCAAGCTGTCTCTGGAGAAGTAAAGGCTTATAGGGATAAAATATCTGAGATAAACCAAAAAAAAGAACAGAATATAAAAATTCAGATTTCCCAGATTTCTAATAGAATAAAAAACAAGGATGATGTGATTGCAAGTAAGGATAACGAGGACGAAGATGAAGAAATAAAATAAGATAAAAATATGAACCCAGAATTACAAAAAGAATTGAAACAAAAATTAGAAGAAAGAAAGACTAATATTGAAAAAGAGTTGCAGTATTTTGCAACAAAAAATAAAACGGGGGATAATTGGGATACTAATTTTCCCGTTGAAGAGAATTGTGACGATATAGAATGCGAAGAAGATGAGGTAGAGGAATACGAAAACCTTCTTCCAGTTGAGCATTCGCTTGAATTGCAGCTCAAAGATATAAATATTGCACTAGAAAAAATAGCTAATAGTAAATATGGAAAATGTGAGGTTTGCGATGCCGATATTGATGAAGAAAGACTACGAGCTATTCCAGAAGCAAGAACCTGCACAAAGCATAAATAAAAAAATAATAGGCCTTAAAGAGCCCACTTCTGGTGGGTTTTTTCTTTTTTATGTCATCAAAAATATTTTCAGCAAATATATCGGGATTACAAGCTAATATAATTGAGGTAGAAGCAGAATGTACAAAAGGACTAAGATCATTCAATATAGTTGGGCTCCCATCAAAATCTATTGAAGAGGCGAGAGAGCGAATTGATCTTGCGATTAAAAATAGCTTATTGAAAAAACCATCTAGCGAAAACCTAAAAACTATAATTAATCTTGCGCCGGCAGATACAAAAAAAGATGGCGCAATTCTTGATCTTCCAATTGCCTTGTCTTATCTACTTGTTTCCAAACAAGCAAGATTCAATTCTGATAAGGTCTTGATCTTCGGCGAGTTATCTCTCAATGGAGAACTTAGAAAGGCTAGGGGGGCTATTATAATCGCAATAAGAGCAAAGGAAAACGGCTTTGAAGAATTAATACTTCCTAAGGAGAATGCTCTTGAAGCAGCAGTAATTTCTGGAATAAAAATTATTGGAGTCAAAAACCTTAACGAGTGCCTAGCTTATCTAGAAAAAAGAATTTTAATTGATCCAGAAAAGCAACCCGAAAGATTAAAATCTAATAACAATCAAAATTACTTTTCTTGGATACAAGGACAAGAATATGCAAAACGAGCTATAGAAATTGCTGTTTCTGGAGGACATAATTTAATGATGGAAGGACCGCCAGGCACTGGAAAAACCATGTTAGCAAAATCAATGGCAGAATTAGCTCCAGAATTAACTCTTGAAGAATCTCTTGAAGTCACAAAAATATATAGTCTGGTTGGGGATCTAAAAAATAATAATCCCTTGATAACAACTCCTCCTTTTAGAAATCCTCATCATACTTCTTCTGAGGCAGCGATATTAGGAGGAGGAGTACCTCCAATGCCAGGAGAAATAACACTAGCCCATAGAGGAATATTATTTTTAGATGAGTTCCCAGAATTTCATCGCAACGTTTTGGAAGCTTTAAGGCAGCCGATAGAAGAAGGCGAGATAACAATACTGAGAAATAAGTATAAAATACGTCTTCCGGCAAGGTTTTCTCTTGTTATTGCAGCTAATCCTTGCCCCTGTGGTTTTTACGGCGACAGCGATAGAGATTGTATTTGTAGTAGCTCCCAAATCCAAATGTATAGAAGAAAATTATCTGGACCAATAATAGACAGGGTTGATATGTTAATAACTGTTCCTAGAATAAAGTTTGACAAATTAAATGGAAAAAGTAATCCAGAAAGTTTCATAAAAGCAAAAGAAAATATTCTTAAGGCAAGGCAAATTCAAACAAAAAGATTTGTAGGGCAGGGGATAAAACTTAACGCAGAAATGAATATTGCGCAAATAAAAAAATATTGTTCCTTTGGTGAAGATTCAATGTATTTATTAAAAAAGGCTGTAGATTCTGGTAAATTATCTCCTAGAAGTTATCACCGATTACTTAAAGTTGCCAGAACTATTGCCGATTTAGACAATAGTGAAGAAATTTTATTTTCCCATATATCTGAAGCAATTGCCTATAGAAAATAAAAAAAAGAGGATAATTCCTCTTTTAAGTTTAATAACTAATTTTTGACCCTACTGCTTTTTTAGTTAAAGGATTTGCGCCCCCTCTTGTCTCAAAATGAAGATGACTTCCATTTCCACCCTTAAAAGCAATAATGTGCCCAGTATTTCCCATAAAACCTATTGTCTGCCCCTGAGAAACTCTTTGACCTGGCAATATCCCTTCGGCAAATCCACTTAAGTGGGAATACAGCGTAGTCACACCATTGTCATGAAGAATAGTAATATAATTACCATATGGCCAAACCTTTTTAACGATTTGGATAGTTCCCCCCGCTGCTGCAACAATCGGTGTTCCGATATCATTAGCTATATCAACTGCAGTATAATAGTTTTTCCCTCCACTAGTATAAGAATAATGAGCACCTTGAGTAATCAAACCTTTAGTTGGCATAATAAAATATGCTGTATTGACCTGAATGTCAACTTCTGTGGTAGGAATATAATCTTCGGTTTGTACTTTTGCTGGCTTCTTCCCATTAACCTTAGAAGGAGTTTCAATAGGTTTTCCGTCTGGAATAATCAAAACATCTCCCAAGAAAACTTCTCTTTTTTCATTCAAATTATTAAACTCTGCGATTTTGTTTGGATTAGAATTATATTGCTTGGCAATAGACTCAATAGTTTCACCTTTTTCAACCATATGCATTAAACCACTAATGGGTAAAATGACTAGTTCTTGCCCTTCTTTAATTTTCATACTTTGGAGCTCATTGGCAAGCAATATAGTTTCAACTGATATGCTGAATTTTTCAGCAATCTCAGAAATAGTTTCTCCTTTTTGTACTGTATATTTGATAATAGAATTATCACCTTCTTGTCCATTCGTATCAGATTGCATAAACGTAGCTAAGTTTTCCGAAGAAACAAACAGGGGAGAGGAGATTGGAGAGGCAACTCCATTTTCACTTACGAGCATTGTGCTGTTTACTGGAAGAATTCCTTGATCCAAATTAATAAATTCTGATACTTGATCTGCCCAAACATTATTATTTTTGTTCTTTCCAAAGGGATTAATAGTTAGAGCCAAAAGAAAAATAAAACACAAAACAATAATACAAAAACGACCTTTTTTGGTCTTTAAAAAATTTATTAATTTGTGCTTACCGGGAACATGTTTACTCAAAATTGTGTTTTTGTTCATTCTTCGTAAAGTACCTCTTGAAAATTAATAGTTTCTATTCCAATATCAGATATATAATCCTATTTTAATCTTTTTAACCTCAATGTCAATTGAATTCTCCCCAAGCGGAAACATTAAAAAAACCCTTGAAAATGCAGGGATTTCAGCAAAAAAAACACTCGGACAAAACTTTTTGCATGATAATAATATTATTCAAAAAATGATTTCTTTTGGTGGTATCAATAAAAAAGATACTGTTTTAGAAATTGGACCAGGATTGGGCACAATAACAAAGCCCCTTTCCGAAAAAGCGAAAAAAGTAATAGCTATTGAAATAGATAAAGGAGTTGCCTGTTGGCTATCAGAAACAATGAAAGAAAAAGGAATTAATAATGTTGAAGTAATAGCTGGAGATGCTATTGAGCAGTTAAAAAGCGAAAATAGTGAATTAAAAAGAATACTTCCAAAAAATTACAAAGTAGTTGCTAATATTCCATATTATTTAACATCTCATTTAATCAGGCTTCTTTTAGAGTCTGATTACAAACCAGAGACAATAACACTTATGATACAAAAGGAGGTTGCCGAAAGAATATGCAACAAAAAAAACGGCTCCTTGTTATCAATAAGTGTCGCATTTTATGCTGATGCGAAGATTAATTTTACTGTTTCTAAAAATTGCTTTCACCCTAAACCTAAAATTGATAGTTCTATTATTTCTCTATTTCCTAGAAAAATTAATTACTCAAAAGAATTTTCTAAGCTTTTCTTTATAATATTAAAAGCAGGTTTTTCTTCTCCCCGAAAACAACTATTAAAAAATCTAACAATGATAGGGGATAGAGAAAGAATTGAAGCTATTTTAAAAAATTCTGATATTGAGGGCAGTAGAAGAGCAGAAACATTGTCACTAGACAACTGGATAACAATTACCAAAAATTATCAAAAATTATTTACTTAGTTGAAAAAGAGTAATATATCCTGGCTTAAGAGATATAACACTGTCAGGATTGTAAGTGAAATCATATTTTAAAGGATAACAAGTTTCGTTTTCCGAGGTTTTCTTTATTATTTGACAATTAGGACATTTTGGAATCTCATCTTCCTCTTCCTCTTCTTCTCCATCTTCTCCTTCTTCTTTCCCTTTTTCTTTCTCATCTTCTTCTCCTTCGTCATCCTCTTCTTCCTCATCTTTTGGACAGAACTCCTTGTCCCTTGTTTCCATTAAAACTAAAACATCATCACTTATTTTTATAGAGGCACTTTCAAGCCAGTGCTCATTTTTATCAACTAATTTATAAGGGGATCCATACGACGATACTTCTTCTATTTCAGGATAAAATGCTTTTTTAGTTTCTGGCAACTCAGCACATTCTCCATTATCATTATTATAAACTTTAACAGGACTTCCTCCTCCTCCATTGGTTCTAAAAATATATATAGAATTAATAGCAAAAGGAGTGCTACCGCTACCCGTGGCATCTCCTATAAAATAACACTTTCCCTTATAATCAACATCGCTAAAAAATATTGCTCCATATTTTGCTCCCTTTTCTGGCTGCTGAATATTAACAATGTTTGATTTTCCTGCAAAATTATTTGTAAATAGATTTGGCGTACTTACGGTAAGCTTTATTTTTTTCCCATTAGAATCCTCCAAATAAACACCGTTAGGTCCATCATCTGAAATAGGTTCTCTAGGTTTAACTTCATTGAACTTTAAAGCTTCCGAATTTATTATAGAAATTATTGCAAATGTTCCAGTTAGTATAAAAAGACCCAGTAATGCTCCGAATAATCTTTTTTTTGCTTCACTTACTTTACTAGGATTTCCTTTTGAAATCATAATCGTAAATCCCGAACCAATAATAAAAACAACTGCAATCAAGCTTCCAACGGCAACGCTTAAATCAAAAAAATAACTCACCATTCCTGCGATTCCACCACTAGGTTTATTTAAAAATGCAAAAGCATTTCCAATCCAAAAGAATGAAAAAAAGGTTATTAAAAATAGTATGATGTTTTTTTTATGATTTTCCATTAATCTTTTGGTATAATTATTATGTTTTTGGGTCGTGCGGCAGTTCCTATCACATTTGAAATAATACTCGTATCAAATATATCTGACCCCCTAAGTTCACTTACACAAGACCCTGTCTTTTCAATGGATGCACTATTCCAATACAAGCAATTATCATTACTGCCTCTTATTGCTACTATTGCGGGTCCTCCAAATTTAAAAGAAATAATATCGTAGGTTTTTCCATCTGCTGTTTTTTTGAATAACCCCTCACACTCTTTGGCTATACTCTTTTCAAAATCTCCCAAACTTGTTTTAGCTCCTATTTTTGGTATTTCAATTTTACAAACGTCATATAATCCTCCGACTCCAAAAATAGGATCAGTGTTTATATCTGGGAGAGGTTCGGCAGGGGATATCTGTTCTGTATTTTCTTTTTCACTAATTTCAAAACTTTCTTTTTTTTCATTATAAGAAGTAGAAGTTATATCCTTTGCATATGCTGTACCGATATCGGTCTTTATATTAAATGTTTTCTTAATATCTTTAGAAGCTAACGAAATAATACTATTGGGAGTCGGCAATTTATTTAAACTATAAGTAAATTTCTGAGATATCACCTGAATGGGATTTAAAAAGAAAGAAAGAAAATTCTCGCTGCTTTCTTTTTTTTCTTCTTCCTCCTCTTTTAATTCTTTTTCTTTTTCAACTTCGTCATCTTGATTTTTATTTTCGCCACAGTTAGGAACAGCATACAAGTAAACATAACTTTTTGTATCGCTTTCTTTTTTGTGTACTTTTTTATTAAAAACAACCGCAGATGATATTCCTGCGCTTCCATCCTCGCCACTTAAATCCATTTCATTATTAATTTCTGTTTTTTCTGTCTTCAGTGCATTGTTAGTTGCGTCTATTGTTAAGCATTTTCCTCTATATCCAGGGTGTTCAAATAAAAGGGCACCATAATAATTATAAATAATTGAATCATCAGGATCGTCAGGATTTTTAAGAGGATTTTTTGAATAATCAAGACTTATAACATTTATTGATCTTGATTTATTATCAAACCCATATTGACTTAAATCCTCAGATCCATTTCCTAAATAAACTGGAGCTTCGGGACTACCTACTTTATATCCACCTTGATCATACAAATAAATTCCGGCTAATTTTGGAACTATTTTTACTGACTTTCCACTTACCCCGTTGACTGTATATTTACACCCTACTGTTCTACTAGTCGTGTCATTAAACAGCGTTGTTGCCACCCCTTCGTAATTTTTATTAGAATAAGAAATAACCGATTTTACTGCACAAGAAGTAAAACTTGATGGCTTAACTTCTTTAATTTTTCCTATCTCTGGTAAACTGCTTTTAATACAAAGTTTGTGTATATCTTTTTCATCATTTTCACTTACAGTTTCCATTGAAATTCCGTCTACACATGGTTTATCAATATCGCTAGGGGAGAGAATAGAACTGTTAATGGTGTTTATTATTAAATATGTACAAAGTAATAGAAAAAGCCCTATAGCAGATCTAAAAAGTTCGCGCTTGGCAGTTGCTCCATTTCCAGCCCCAGTAGCCATTACAAAGCCAGCTCTAAGCAAAACAGCAAACATAATTACGCCACCGATAGCAATGCAGGCTACAAATCCATAAGCTACAAAATCTAAAAACCCAGAGGTTTCATTTATTGTTTTTCCTGCTATTGTTGGATAAGAATTCTCAAGAGCAAAAACTATTTCTCCAAAAAAGAGGAGAAGTGTAAATAATGGTATTAATATTCTTCTATACTTCATATAATTCTAATTACTAATTCTCTAAAGGAATAATCATTATGGTTTTAATTTTTTCTTGACCCAATGAGGTTTTAAAAGTATCTTGCAGATTAGTAAAACAGTTTCCTCTTCTATCATTTGTTTTTACATCAAAATAATGGCAGTTTCCTGCATCGCTTTTTAACACCACTCCAGCAGCTCCATTGATTCTAAAAGATTGAATAGGATAGCGTCCGTCTTTTTTATCTTTAAAATCATCTAAACATGCACTATTGTTTACTTTTTCAAAAAATATTTTCTCTAAGTTCTGAAACCCGTTAGAACCAGGGCTTATATTTATGTGGCAAATATCATATTTACCATCATCAACACTAGGATCTTTGCTTATGTCTCCACAATTAGGAACAGCATAAATATCCACACTTCCTACCGCCTTATCTTCATTTAAGGTAAGGGGAGATTTAAAAACTATCATTGATGAAAGACTACCTCTTAAATCAACTTTTTCCCCTGTGGCAAAGTCTTTCTGAAAAACCAAACTAGCCCAACCATCATCATCTTCTTTAGATTGATCTATATTTCTGCTCGTTTTCGCAAAACATTTTCCTCTATAATTTGCCTCGGAAAATAATATCGCTCCATAAAAATTTCCATAACTAATATTACCGTCTCCAAAAGGATTACCATTTGCTAATAATCCTTTATTTACTATTTCTATTCTTTGGGCTTTATCGTTAAAATTAGTTGAAGATAAATCTTCCACGCCCTTTGAAAAATGAATTGGACCGATTTCTTCATCTGCAGAGTCACTGCCAGACAAAGAATTACCATATAAATAAACCCCATCTTTTTTCATAAATATTTTTACAGACTTTGCACTCCCAAATTTTATCTTATTTGCTGGAGGACAATCGTCATCATTTGATCCATCGTCTTTAAAAATAACCGTTCTTTTTCCTTGATAATCTTTTTCGGAAAAAGTAATCACCTCCCTAAGCACGCAAGGGGGATAGCTAGAGCCCAAATCTTCATAACTAGTATTTTCGCTAAAATCTTTTTCTAGATCTGGTTGGTCAGTATTATAACAAAGTTCGGACACTCTTTTTTCTTGTTTTCCATTTTCTTTTTCATATACTTGGGTGATTTTTCTTTTTATCCCTATTACACATTCGGTTTTTACATTTTTAGGTGAAACAAGCTCCGAATTAATAGTATTCAAAATAATAAATACCCCCAATAAAATAAGCATTCCTATGGCAGAACCTATGATTTGATTTTTTGCACGAGATATTTTTCCAAGATTTCCTCCAGCATTCATAAAATCAAAACCTCCTTTCATTATCATAATTGCCATTATTACCGAACCAGCTGCAGTTGCTAAAGTCAAAAAATACACAGCGACCTCTGCAGTTCCAGACTCACTGGAAATAGAAGACTTGCCAATGGTTGGCCAGTCAGCCCCAAATACTTCATTAGAAACAAATAAGAACAAAAATAACGAGAAAAGAAAGATGAAAAAGTTTTTATAGTTCATAATTTTACTCTATTATTAATAGGGAATAACATAAAATTTTTTTGCTCTAAAATCAGCATTAGGGTTTAAGGCTTGCGAATTAACTTGATTACAATCTCCTTCTCCTCGTGATATTCTTTTAATATCCCACATACTACAAATATCATATTTATTTAACATCACTATCGCTGCGGTTGAATCAATCCTAAATGATAGTATGTCTTCTCCCAGTCCTTGATTATAAAGATTTGGTGCAAAATTAGGACAAGCATCTTCTATTATCTGTGGAGAAATTATTGTCTCTAGTGACTTTAATGTGACTTTACAATTATAATTATCCTTATCGCACTCTGGTTTTACTTCTTCATCAGGTGCTTTTCCAATATTACCTTCGTTTTCTATTAAAATGATTTCACATTTCTTATTTTCATTCATTATTAAGTCCTTGCTATCCAAATTTTCGGAACCTCTACTGGCACAAGAAGTATTATTATAAAGAGTTAAAACAATTTTTGACCCTTTTAATTTATTTCTATCTCTTTTAAATATTTTTACTGAACCCTCCCCAGAAAAAAAGTTAACTTTTCCAAGTAATGGATCAGAACTTATAGAGGGAACATCTTTAAAAAAGGGTGCGCAATTTTGCTTGTAATCATTTTTATTAAATAAAAGCCCTACATGATCAATTCCTTTATCTTTACTTGCATTAATAATATCAATTGAATTTATTTTTTTTGCATCAAAGCTTGAAAATCCTGTATCTGTAAAAAGAGGAAAATCACGTGCTGAATTATAAGCTTCGGTGTCATAAAAAAATACTCCTTCTTTTTTATCTATTATTTTAAATGATCTCGCATTACTTATAGTAAGTCCGGAAACAAGAAGATTAAGATTGTCATTATCGGGGTTGTCTGAATATATTTCTATTATTCCTCCTTGATAGTTTGGACTATAACTTTTATATAAGTTTTGCAATCCATGGTATCTTTTTATTGTGATAGTTTCACTTTCCCCCTCTTTATTAATATTTGGCTGTGATTGAATAGTACTTTCCACGTAGGTTTTTACCTCAGCGTTTTCTGAATTTAATGTTTTCACCTCTCTGACAATACACACTCTAAGATTTTCACATGACAATTTTTTGACAGTTGTATTAAGAATTTCTGGGTTTAACGTAATTAGTAAAGAGTAGGGTATCAATAAAACAACAAGCCCAATAAGAGCTCCGATAACTTTTGTTTTAATTCTTGAAACATCGTGACTTGTAATAAAGTCTATTCCAGCCCATACCAAAACTCCAACTGCGATGAAGCTTCCGACTGAAACAATAAGTCCATAAGCATAGGCGGTAAATCCTTCAATTGAATCCATCTCTTTTGGAAGACCAGGAATGTCGGGCCAACTTAATTCTAATGCAAAAGTTATTTCACCCCAAAGAGATAAAATAAAGATTACTAATATAGAAAGTAATAACTTATTAACTTTTTTCATAATTAATTTCCCGTAGTTTGTCTTCCAGAACCACAATAAAAATCATCTAAATAAGTTTTAAATATTGAATCGCTCGCATAGGGCAAACTAGGATTTGCGAGGATAGATTGACATCCACCCGAACGATCTTTGTTTCTTGCACATTGTTCTTTTTCTATTCTGGTAATGTAGTCCGCATTAAAAGGAAAACAATTCAAATCAAAACTATGAGTAGGGTAGGGAAAGTCAGGAGTTATTCTATAACTATTTGCACTATTTACTGTGACCCCCTCTTGGCAAGTAAATAATCTCATTATTGCAGAATTGTCGCTGTAAGCCATATTGTATCCAGTGACACATTCTTCTAGCTTATCTCTTGTGTCTGAAAGCAAATCCAACAAAGCCATTCTATTTTCATCATATCTATCATATATTGGATTCTTGGGAGCTATTTGAGAATCATAATATGGACGAAGATTTTTGCTTTCTAAATAAGTCTTTAGCCTTTGTCTCCATAAGTCAATTTTTTGAACTATTCCAGGGTTTTCAAGAGATCTTCCTCCAGTATTGTCACATACTTGTTTTCCAATACTATTAAGACAATATGTACTTTTAGCAGCAACTGGATCTGGAATTTCTCCGTTTCCTCCAATCTTTTCAATAGATATCCAGTGAACGTTTTCCATTGATTTATACAATGCCGTTTGTTCAATTATCAATTTTGAATAAGGGCAAACAAACCATTGTTCATTTAATGAAGTAGGAATAATATCATACTCAAAATTTAATATCTGGTTTTCGCAAACAGCAGCAAAAGACACCCCTCCAATAAATATGGATGTTGCTATAATTAAAATTGATATCTTTTTGCTTATCATATTATTTTGATTAAATTATTCAGACTCTGGGTAGTCAGTGACACAATTTTTAACAATGCTTCCGTTAACACAAGCACAATCCCATGATATTTTGTTTTCTCCATCTATAGTACCATATCTCACGTTTATTGTGCTTCCGTTAACACAGGTTTGACCAAATGATCCACACTTACAAGTCTTATCAATTTTTGTTGTCGCTCTTATATAAACAACAATATCTCCCTTATAATCAACATATGGTCTCTCTTCTTTTAGGTTACTATCCCAAGCATTGCATTCTACTAACTCAAAACCTAGAGGAGCAGAAAAGAAATCCCCACTAGTTTTACCTTTATTAGGACATTCTTTTCCCTTAACAATATACTTCAAACTGTTAGGCAAATCATCATCAATTATATATTCCACAAAAGGTTCTTCTCTGTTATTTTTAGTAAGCACGCCCTCAAAAAATGCTTGATATCTTTTTACTCTACTACACGAAGAGCAAATAGAAGTTGTCATTGTTTGACAGGTGCTACAAGTGTTAGTACAGTCCCAGTAAACACATTCATCTTCAGAGTTCCATTGTACACAATGACAATCACTATGATTAGCACAAGCCCTACAATCACATCCTATACTTTCTGATCCTTGCCCATCTCTTCTTGGAGTATCTCCTTCTACGTAATCATTTGCAATATTATCTAAGGTTGTAATTGCGGCTTCTACTTGTTCTATTGTTCTATTAAGATTTCTGATCATTTGCTTAGCATATATTTTCGTGTGATACGAAAGTTGTCCAACAGGAATCAAAGAGGGGAGTAAATTTTCTCTTGCCGCTATTATTTCTGTATCAATAGCAGAATTTTCTGAATATTGAGTAAAATCTATAAACCCTTTTTGAAAATAATATGGCATTTGATCTCTTCCAGTATAAAATGGATCAACTGTTGAGTTCGGATTTTCTAAAACATAAAAAGTCATTGGATCTCCATCGGTCGCCATTTCTTCTCCAGTATAATATTTTTGGGCTTCTCCTTCGTCATTTCTTTCAGAACTTGAAAGATACGAAATGCCTCCGTTTTCGTATAATCTGTCATTCCATGCAACGAGTCTCTTGCTGTCTATAGCCGGTTCTCTTCTTACTATTCCTCCAGATCCTTCACCATTACAGTCCAAATCAATATCATAAAAATATGCATGATCTTTGTCTTTGGAGCCTATATCAAGCAATCCTCCCTTAGAACACATCATTATTTTTCTTTCATCTTCGGTCGCATCATAATAATTCTTTCCTTCTAACTCCATGCTTTTATCAACATGCAAATTAGAAATAAAATTTCCTGTTCTTAGTCTTATGAGGCGATTACTTTTTTGAGCATCAATATACATTTCGTTAATATCTGTTTCCTTCCAATCTTCCGAAAAATCTTGCACTCTATCCGAATCATCTTCGTAAACATTTTTTTGTGCTAATTTTGCAGTGTCTTCATATTGAGAACAATAGAATTTTCGTCTATATGCAGTAGTATCGTATTTTTTTGAAAATCCTAATTCCGATTGACTAAAACTATACGTCTCTTTTGATTTTTGCTGTATTTTTTGCATCTCGGCTCGGGAATATATTTCTAATCTTTTATCATTCATCAAATACTTTTCCGCCTTTACAAGGTCGGATAATCTTTGTTCGTAATATGTTCTAAATGATATCAACCTTTCACGAGCCATTTTTAATGATAAAACTTCAGCACCTCCACTTATTTCAGGGCTTCTAGATTCTGGAAAATCACTGCATAAAAAATTAGTATTTAATGGATGATTGGGAGGTGCTTCTTGAGCAGTGCATCCCCCCTTTTTTGCCTTTTCTTCATTTCCATAAATGATTGTATTAATAAATTTTCGCATACAATCCATAGGTCTTCTTGTTTTGCATGGATCTCTAAGTATAAAAGGATTTGTTTTATCATAAATATGATTAAATAAAGAAGTCTGACAGTTTTGATCCCTTCCTCTTGGACCTCCGCAGCACTTACTTCCAGCTCCATGTGTACCATCGCCATTACTGCTACACCAAACATCACAATATTCCGCTCCACCTTTACAATAAAAATCTGTCAAAGGTTTATTACCCCCTAATGCTGCTAGGGAACAATCTTCACAAATACATCCATCTCTAATATATTTCTTTAATTTATTTATAATTCCTTCTCTTCCATCATTATCGCATGTTTGAGATCCAGGATATCCTGTGTATTTACATCTTGCTTCTGGTGGTACGTCTTTGTATTCTTCAGTGTCTGGGACATCCCAATCATGATAATTAATCCCCATAGTGGTTTCGCCTGGTTGTCCATCTTTTCCATTTGGAGAATCCTTATCACTATAACCCGGTGTCCCGCACCTATACTCGCCTCCATTTAAAAATAATAATTTGTGCTCTGTCGCTTTTAATAATTCATTTATACAAATTGAGAAATCCAATCCCTGATATTCATCAAGTTCCGTCACGTAGCCATCACCATTTTTATCTATTGCATTTCCGTAGCTGTCATATAAATAACATCTTTCCTCGGTATCGCCATTATCAACGTCAACTGAAGAGTAATTGTATGCTTGGCTTTTAGAAGTAGAAACAGAGTTTAATATTGATTCAATAATGGCTCCAATTGGAACTTCTGAATAAGCAACTTGTGGATTTTCACTATTTTCTGGGTTTGGACCGCCCTCACTAGGAATTTTTATATCTGGGAATTCTGGAAGTTTTACTTTTAATAATTCTGGATTAATAGCCGAAAGTAATGCATACGACGAAAGTAATACCCCCAAACCAAAAACAATACTTCCGAATCTTTGTTTTGAATCCGAAACCTTTCCCGCATTTTCTCCTGCGGTCATAATATTAAAACCTTCTTTTAGCAAAGCTCCCATTCCTATGAGAGCTCCGGTAGCAATTGCAACATTATATAAATAAACAAAAAATGTTGCTCCAGCCTCAGGAGAAACTCCTCCAATTGAAGGGTAGTCCTGTGAAAGATTAACAGCAAAAACATTTCCCGATATAAAGAGTAGGGGAATAGTTAATAGTATTATTCTGATTATTTTTTTTTGATACACTTTTTTGCTATTATCCTTTTATCAATTTTTTCTGACTTGAGTGATTATTTTAATTTTCTTGGTTCCTCTATTTTTTATTCGCTTTCTTCAGATATTATCTCCTCTTTTAAGGTTATATAAACCGAATACGACCACAGAGGCAAAATCGTTCCCACTACAGGAATTAACTCTATAAGGCTACATGCCATCTGTCTTCCCACTGCTTTCTTCATTACAAACCCTCCTTTTCTATCAGGTCTACTGGTTGTTCCTTTTATTAAAAGCCATGGCCACACAATAACGGTAAATGCTGCGTCAAGAAGCCAAAAGTCATCAACAATGCCTAGTAGGGCAAGAACGATTCCAAATAATTCTAAGCTTAAAACCGGCAATAATATAAATATGGTCTGCGGACTAGTAAAGTTTAGCCTTATTGGAAAGATGTCAAAGGGAAACATTCTTTTATCAAAAAAGTAATTATGTTATAATTATATCATCACAAACTAAACATTGTAAATATGAAGCTTTTTAGCACTTTACATACTCCTTCACTCAAATATTTTTTGGTATTTTTAGGTCTTTCATTTTTGCTTTTCCCAATCGTCACATATGCTGGTGATGATATTCTAGGAGAATTTTCGTCAACTATTATGAATACTGTTGGTGGAGCAGTAAGCGGAGAAGTGGCAAAAGGTATTGCTGGTTTTATAATCGGTGGACTTCAAGCTATTTCAGTCACACTTCTCAATTATGGGTTGTCTTTCCTAAACTGGACAGCTAGTGGCGATTTTATACAAGGTGGTATGGGGAGTAGTATAAGTAATCCAATAATAGAAGCTGGTTGGGGAGCAATGAGAAATCTTGCCAACATCCTTTTGATTTTTGGCTTGGTTGCAATAGCAATAAGTATAATGGTTGGATACGAAGAAAATAAAGCGAAAAAAATGCTTATTCGATTTGTAATCACTGCTTTGCTTATTAATTTTACCCCTGTTCTGTGTGGGGTTGTAATAGATCTGGCAAATATAATAATGGCTTCCTTTTTAAAAGGAGGGGTATCTAGTGCTTTAATCACCGCACTTGAAAATGCAAAAACCGTAGATAGTATTAATAGTTTAGGGATAGTATTTATTTTTACTTTGATATCCTTTGTCACTTTCTTTATATATATTTTATACGGACTCCTTTTTATGGTGAGATATATATGGTTATGGCTATTGATAGTTTTGTCTCCCATAGCTCTTGCAACTAGAGCATTTCCAGATAACGAATATCTTTCTTATATGCTTCCAGATTTATGTCAATGGAAAGAATGGAAAAGAAATTTTTTACAGTGGGCTTTTATTGGGGTTCCAGCCGCTTTTTCAATATATCTTTCCGAAACAATGATGGCAGCAGTTATTGCAAATCCTACGCTTGTGACGAGTGCTCCATCTGGAGAATTGTCAGGAGTGTTTAGTAAAGTGTTTTCCTATATAATTCCTTTGGCAGTTTTAGTTATGGGTTTTGTAATGACGGTAAGTAAGGGGGGCTATGCTGGTAAAAAGATAGAAGGACTTGCGGGGGGATTATGGAATAGGTCTGGTGCAAAAGTTGGTAGTTTTGTTAGAGATCAAACTACTGGAAGACTTGATAAGCTTGGAAGGGGAGCTGCCGAAGGATATTCTCGTGGAGCTGCCACCACTCGCTCAGATGCAGCAGCTAGAGGAGAGAAAGCTTCTTTGACTCGCCAATTAACTGGAGGTCTAAGACAGGCGGGAAGGGGAGCTGCCGAATCTCAATACACCACCGGAGGTCAAAAATTGAATGCAGATAAAGCGATAGCAACCGAAACAAGAAAAAGCTACGTCACCGAAATGACTAATTGGACTGATGGACAAAAAGACGCTGTTCTAAGCTCTGGAAGCAATTCCATAAAAGCGCTTGCTCAGAAAGATGCGATTATAAAAGAAAGAGCTGACAAGGGTAAATTAAAAGACGCAGAAATAAATGTCATTCTTTCAAATCCAGAAAAATACGAAAAGGATACTAGAGAAGCTGTTATGAAACGAATGCCTCATTTGGTCCCTGCACTTTCAGACCAAAAGGATAGAAAGATGAGTACAAACGCAAATCCAATATTAAGACAACAAGAACAAGAACAACTTGACAATATAATGATTAAAGACTTTATGAATGGAAAAATGACAGCCCAAGACAAACATAAAATTCAGGTAGACAGTGCGTTAAATTATGGCTCAGTGTCAAGCAACCTTGAAGCAAAACATATAAAATCAATTTTTAATTCAGCGAATACAGATAAGCTCAAAAAATTAAAAGAAAATCAATTAAAACTAGAAGTGGCATACGACATTAAAAGAACTGGAACAATTCCTCCGAATAGTATGGGTATTGCATCTGTTGCTCAAGCCAGAGTATTTATTGACAACGAAGAACAAAAAACAAAACTTCTTTCTGACCGATTAATTAAACTGCAAAGTATAAAAACTTCTATATCTAGAACAAATCCGAATTATAAAAACGATTCAATTTTTAAAAGCGCGGACGAAGAACAAAAAAGGCTAAGAGATGTTATTAATGAAAGAGAAAGACTAATAAAAGGCATTATTTTATAGAATAAACTAGCGAATGGAACAAAGTCTTTTTAAAAATCCTTCATCTTTAGACTTGGATACTATTGAAGAAATAATCACAAAATACAAACTTGAGGATCAGTTTTATGTTTATCTAAATGAGGATATTAGAGACTTAATAACATCGGCTGAAAGTACTCAAGACAGACGAGCTATAAAGTCACTTTTTAAAATGAATTTTCCGTATAGCCAAAAGCTATGGGAAGAAGTATTCCTTATTATAAACAATAAAATTCCTCTTGACTTAGTTGCAGCAGATCTTGAAAAACGTTCTGGTCTTCCAAAAAATATCTGCGAAGCTATCGCCAAAGATTTAATAGAAAACAAAACTATTCAAAAAGAAATAAAAGCGATTCAGATAGAAGAAGACATACCTAATTATGAGGATTTCAATGCTTTCCCAGAAACGCAATCAGACCTACAAGAGATACAAGACGAAATAACTGTTGCTAATATTGAAAAAAACATAGAAGAAAATGAAACTCCTCAAATTGATAAAGGTACTGGCTTAGGTCAAGAATTATTAAAATAAAAAAGAGTTGAAATATTCAACTCATTTAAATAGATTTTTCTCTTCTTCAATTTCAATCCCTGCTCTAATAAGAGCCTTCGTACCTTCTTCGGTAAACTCATCGTTTGTTTTGTAATGTTCTAATTCTTCCTCTGGATTGCAACCCATTATTTCAAAAGCTGCGATTACTTCATCTTTTAATCCATTACTTGGAGACGGATTTGAAGATTCTTTTTTCGGACTCTTGTCCACTTTTGGCTTTTCAGTTTTTGGAGAAGGGGAGTTTGTCGGTGTTGCAGGACTCTGGGATTGGTAGTTTCCAAGCACATCCTTGATCATTCCAGCAGCGTATGTTCCCCCGACAATCGTGTTTAAGAGATTTCCCATTCCCTCGTTTCCTCCATCTGTCTGAAGATGGAAAAGAGCCTTTCTGTTTGCCTTGAGGAGCATAATTACACCCTCATAGCACTTGTAGAAAATTTGTCCATATTTTTCCATGAATTCTTCTGGTGAAAACTTGATAAGGAAATTGACTTCTTCCTCAGAGAGGTGAGTCATGCGACAGAAAGTTTGCATAGAGCTACTTATCTCTATTGACATGGCATTGGCGTTCCCCGTGGCAATTGTTTCTGTAGCAATCCTTTGACCCTCGGCTCTCGTAATCATGGTATCCTTGTCTGTGTTGGCCTCAATGATTCGTGCTTCTCTAGTTCTTTCGGCTTCAAATTTTCTCTTGTTAGCCTCTCTGTCTTTAGGGTCTAGGTCCAATACTCCAATAGAGTAAGTAGTTAATCCAAATTCATCCTCATAGTTTTTTATGATGCTGTCTTCTGGATTATCTTTTAACCCATCAAAAACTTCTTGCCCAAATTCAATCATTGATTGTTGCTTTTTCTTACCATCAACCTCTGTTTCAATTTCGGTGTGAAACAGATCATCGTACCGAGTATGCAAAACTTTGTTTCTCAATCCTACTTCTATCTTGCTAGTCACAGTGCTAATGGGATTTTTAACGCCAAAAGCAAATTTGATCGCATTTTCTGGTTTTACCTGAGCCACTACAATGAACGGTATTCTAACGAACGCCCGACTCACTGCAGTGTCGGCATCTGGAACTTCGCTTGCATAACTATACTTCTTTGTTGATATAAAATTAACAACTTTTTCTGGGTGCTCAATTAACCTAAATCCGTCTTTGGTTTTTTCCATTGAGTGCCATTTTTCAAAAGTTATTGGTAATATTTGATGGAATGGGTATATTCCAACAATATTCCAACCACCCATAAATCCTTTTTCATCTAATATCTTTATGGGTCGTCCATTGTACCCTACGATCATTACAGTTGATGGCTGTACAATAACCGTAAATATTCCTTTGGGAGCCCAAAGAATATAGAACGAGTAAAACAATGCAACAAAAAAAGCAATGAAACACAAACCGAATACCAAGAAATTCAGGTTTCCAATTCCTGCAATAGTAAAGATATTACTTATCAATATCCACACTACGATAGGGAAGAAAATAACTCCAAACCCTTTCATCAGAATCTTTTTGTTTCCTTCTTCTTTAGCCATTTAAAACATCTCCTTCTTTGTAAAAGAACAGTTCAATCCTAAACCTTAGGATATTTATATTATAAAATAATAATAATATTAAGTCAATAGTAGATATTTCTTTTTGGGGTAAAAAAAATAGGCTTCAAGGATTATCGTGTCCTTTCAGCCTTTACCAGAGGTTGTCCTCCAGATACTTTGCCAGCAACACTTTCTTTATACCGAGCCTTTGCTAGCTTTTTGTCTTTTATGATGACTTGGACAAATATGTCCGCGTCCTCATAGATTTTGTATCCTCTCTTTACCTTGTCAGCAGAAACCTGATCTGGCGTCTGTTGTACTAAATAAGAAGTCACTTTCCTGAAAATATCCTGCGGATCACTTTCGGGATCATCCACTTCAAACTCAATTTGAGGTTTGCGAGAGCTTTCTTGAGCAACTTTTTGAGCTTGCTCAACAACACCACCAACGGAGTTTAATAAAGTTCCAACGACTTCATCAAAATTACCTCCGCTTTGCAGGAAAAACAGTGCACCCCTTGCGATTGCAAGAACAATTATGATGTTTTGTTCCATTCCCATTACAACTATCGGGAATTTGAGAAACATCACCTGTACTGCTGAAATTCCTAGCCATCCCCATAAATTGGCAGCATCCATATAGCTACCAATAAGGGAAAGAATTGCAACCCCTCCCATAATCTTCAAGAGTAAACTCTTGGCGTTCGGGGTGGTTTTGTAGTAAACAAGACCCGCAATGATGTAGAACATCACTGCCATGATGATCAAGTTCGTTATTGCTCTTTCAGAACTCTCATTGGGATAAAATACTCCCAATAAAATTATTCCGATGAAGAACGCTGCAGAAAGAGCCGTTGAGACTCTCCATTTCTCTACCATTCTTTTTACCTCCAAAGAAACTGTTGTAATTATAAACTATGCAGTGTGGGAAGTCAACCCCTTTTTCCTCATTTGCTCTTTTTGGTCTTTTGGAATAAAAATCCTGAAACAACTAAGAGCATAAATGATCCCAGAACGGAGAAGGCAATAATTCCTCCGATAGTCGTTCCAATGTCCATTGCCATTGCGTGCGAAATAAAATAATTCGTACTGTAGGTGCTTCCCGCAGTACCAGCTTTTCCTTCGGCAAATTGAACAATAAAAAACCCAACTGTCGTGCAAATTGCGACTGCAAGCACAGAAAGCATTATCTTTTTGATATAGCAAAGCATTAGAGCGAATAATGTAAACATAATTGCTCCGATTAGCAATGGAACTTCAAAAAAGATAAATGTCACTGATGTCATTATCGCGATAAACAATAAGGCAGTCTTAAAAACTTTTGAACTTGTTTTTCCTCTAATGATAACGAGTAAGCATAGTAGGGCAATAGCCGTTGCAATATGATTCAAGTCGTGATTTTCCTTGAAAATTAACGACTGCAGAATCACTACAATAAAGATAACTACTGCAATAACAACTATGTTTTCCTTAATCCAAGTACCAATAGACTTAATTACTTTTCCCATTTTTTCTACCTCTCTTTTAAAAGAACATCCAAATACTAGGATGTTTATATTATAAAATATTAATAATATTTCGTCAATATCTAGACACACCTCTCAACACTTGTTAAAATAGTATTAATGAATCAAGAATACTCTAAAGATTTTTTTTGGGATACTTACAAAAAACTTCCTGAAGACTTAAAAGAAGCTTTGTTTTCTGATAAAAACAATGAAATAATAAATCATATTTGCATTCAGTCTGGATTAAACGAAGAACAAGTTGCAAGTGTGGCAAAGTTTACTGGTAGGGTACTTATGGGATTATTACCTTTAGATGAACTGCCTGTTGTAATTGAATTAGAACTCAATATATCTCAAGATTTAGCAAATCAAATAAACCGTCAGATATATATTTCTATTTTTAAACATCTAAGAGTTTCGTTAAACAAAATAAACGATAAAAACTTTAGCTATAAAGATCAATTTACTTCTGAGAATGATGGAAAAGAAGAAGATTTAAAACGACGAGAAGGTGCTGCTCCTAAGGTTTTTTCTAAGCCATTTCCTGAAACTTCCACTGATGGATTGGTTAAAATATCTTCGGAAAAAAATACTTCATCAATACCACCAAACTCTCCGTCAATTGAAAAACCAATAAAAGTTTCGGAAAATATCGCCCCGCAAATGTCTCAAACAAAAGAGCCTCCTTTTTCGTATAACGAACTACCTACAATCAAAGAACCTTTAAACAAAACTGAAACAGGGAATAGTGAAGAGAAAAAAATAGAAAAAATAGAACTACCAACCCCGAACTCTGCCCCAAAACCTCCGATAAATACTCCGAGTCGTAGTGCCTTTGAACAAGAATTAGAAAAAGAATCTTTTCCTAATATTCCTGTATCCTTTTCTTCTGGCACAATTCCTTCTGTTGCACTGGGTAATGATGGTTCCTCAAAAGCCAATGAAAATTTTGAACCAAAGCCAGCAGAAAAAAGTTCTTCTACTTTAGACCCAAAACCTACTGATAAGCCCGTTGATACTACTTCGCAAATAATTGTTCCTGATATTCCTCAAGCACCACAAAAAGAAGAAATAGTAAAAGATTCACAAGCAAACAATAAAGACGACCCATATAAAGAGTCGCTCATATAACACAATGCAAGTAAGAGTACCACAATTTATTGAACACGACCCAAAGCTTCTTGGTCCTTTTACCCTTAGTCAAACTCTTTATGTAGGTTCGGCTTTATTTGGAACATTTATTCTTTATTTGTTTATTGGACAAAAGCAGTTTTTCTTGTTTCTTTTTTTAGCTGGATTATTGTTTGCAATAGCTATTTTTTTAGCATTCTACAAAGTAGAAGGATTATCTATTCCATACGTTATCAAAAACTCTTTGGATTATAATATGAAAACGAAATTATACATCTGGAAGAGAAAAGAAATTCCTGTTTATATATCTTTGGAAAAGAAAAAAGAAGAGAAAGAAGATCCCTCAAGAAAGTCTCCGCTAAAAATGACACAAGGAGGAAGTATGGATAAATTAATGAAAAAAATAGATTTTGAAAAATAATTAAAACTGACATGGCAACTCCAACACAAGAGTTTATCCAAATAGAACAAATAAGAGAAGGTACTGCTGTAATGAAAGACGGCTCAATGAAGGGCGTGCTAGCAGTATCGTCTCTTAATTTTGCCCTAAAAGCCGAGGAAGAACAAGAAGCCATTATTTATAATTTCCAAAATTTTTTGAACTCGCTTGATTTTTCTTGCCAAATATTAGCAACTTCAAGAAAAGTAAATATTACTGGCTACATAGAAAAAATAAAAGAACTGGAAGCAAAGCAACCAAATGAACTACTAAGAATGCAAACAGTAGATTATAGAAAATTTATTGAAGAACTAGTTTTGGGAGGATCAATTATGAATAAAAATTTTTATGTAATTATTCCTTACTATCCTCTTGTTGAAATAAATATGGCTTCCGAACAATACAGAGCGGCCGCAGCAGCTGAAGAAGCTGCGCAAGGAGATTTGCTAGGGAATATAGGAAAAACAAAAGAAAAGCCTAGTAAAGAGGGGGTTGTTGAGCCTCCAAAGCCAGAAAATCCTAGTCTTCGCCAAGCCAAAACGATCAATGCAAAATTAACTGAAAAACAATTTCAAACGGGCAAATATCAGTTAAAACAACGAATGGAATATGTTGCGCTTGGACTCCGAAGATCTGGATTAAAAGCAGCATCTCTTGGGAGCGAAGAATTAATTGAGCTTTTTTGGGCGTTTCACCACCCAAAACAAGCCGAACAAGGATATTATCCTCAAATACCACCAGAGATTATTACTTAAAACAAATATATGGGTTTTTTTGGAAATAAAAAAGTACAAAAGCTATACGATCAGGAGGTAATGGATATTAAGGATATTATTGCTCCTGCCTCTATAGAAATAGAACAAAATCATATTCTTTTAGAAGAGAAATATACAAAAACATATTTTGTTTTTTCTTATCCGCGATATCTAAATATGGGCTGGCTTTCGTCAATTATAAATATGGATATTCCTTTTGATTTATCCTTCTTTTTCCATCCCGTTGATACTGGCACCGTTCTAAAGCAATTAAGTAAAAGTGTGACCGAAGTTCAATCCGAAATAATAGAGAGACAAGAAAAAGGACTTATCCGTGATCCATCGCTGGAAACTGCATTTCAAGATTTGGAAGAATTACGTGACAAACTACAAACTGCTCAAGAAAAAATGTTTAAATTTGGTCTTTATATAAATATTTATGCCGAAGATAAAAAAAATCTGGAACTAATAGAAACAAACCTTCGTTCACTTCTAGAGTCTCGCCTCATTTATATAAAGCCGGCTTTATTCCAGCAACAGAATGGATTAGTTTCGTGCATGCCATATTGTAATGATTTATTAAAAATCCACAACACATTAAATACAGGGGCGCTAGCCAGTCTTTTTCCTTTTATTTCTTTTGATTTAAGTTCTAATGAAGGAATTCTCTATGGAATAAATAAACACAATAGTTCGCTTATATTGTTTGATAGGTTTAGTATGGAAAACGCTAATATGGTAATCTTTGCTAAATCCGGATCTGGAAAATCATACACAGTTAAATTAGAAATTCTTCGGTCTCTAATGATGGGTACTGATTGTATAATCATTGACCCTGAAAATGAGTATAAACCACTTGTAGAGGCCGTAGGGGGATCTTTCTTCCATGTTTCAGTAAGTTCCGAAAATCACCTTAATGCTTTTGATCTTCCTACGCCAATGGAAGACGAATCTCCAGAAGACGTACTGCGAAACAATGTTATTAATTTGGTAGGATTAATGCGTATCATGCTCGGAGGGCTAACCCCAGAAGAAGATGCTATTATGGATCGTGCCTTAACTGAGACTTATGCGGCAAAAGATATTACTCCAGACTCTGATCCAACAAACTGGAATAGAGACATTCCTGTTTTGTCTGATTTGGAAGCAGTTTTAGAAGGAATGCAAGGGGCAGAATCACTAGCCGAAAGATTAAGAAAATTCACAAAAGGAACATTTTCATCTTTTTTTAATAGCAAATCAAATATTCAAATGGATACTCCTTTAATGGTTTTTGGAATTAGAGATATGGAGGATGAACTTCGCCCAATCGCTATGTTTATTGTGATGAGGCATATTTGGAATGCAGTAAGAACAACTTTTAAGCGCCGTATAATGGTTGTTGATGAGGCGTGGTGGATGATGAAAGAAGACAATGGTGCATCGTTTCTTTTTGGGATGTGTAAGAGGGCTCGTAAGTATTGGTTGGGAGTCACTACTATTACGCAGGACGTTTCTGATTTTATGAGATCGGAATACGGAAAACCAATTATTACGAATTCGTCAATACAATTATTATTAAAACAAAGCCCCGCTACAATTGATTTAATCCAAGAGACTTTTAATCTTACCGATCAAGAAAAGTATTTGCTTTTAGAGACTCCTGTGGGAGAGGGAATATTCTTTGCGGGACAAAAGCACGTCGCTATAAGTATTGTTGCCTCATATGCAGAGCATCAAATAATCACCACAAATCCCGAAGAAATAGCAAAAATAAGAGCACAGAAAAAAATGATTGTTCAACGCGAATAAATCAAAAACCATCTTTTCTCCAAGATGGTTTTTGATTGCTTTAATTTTATTTATATTATAAAATATAGTTAATAATTATCTAAAAAAGGAGATATTTAATTAGTAATATCAAAAAAAATGGAGAATTTTAGTGGCTCAAAGTATGAAGAAAATAAAACAAATAATCTTACTGGAGAAAAAGTAAATTTTGATTGGGATGAAATCAGAAAAGGTATCCTAGAGGTTGGCGAAGAAGGTTCTTTACAAAAAACTCAAAAAACTGAATCAAGCGTTAATAATTCTAAAAACGAAGATTCTCTTGATCAGGAGAGTTTTTCTCGTCCGTCTTTTTCTGAAATCGCTGAATCAAAAAAACTTAATGATGCAAAAAAAGAACTAGAAGAAATGTTCCCGAGTTTTTCTGGAATAGTAGAAAAACCAAAAAATCTAATAGAACAAGAAGAAAGAGAGACTGAAATGTTTGATAGATTTTCGGGCACAGAAACAAAACCAGAAGAAAAAGAAGAGATTGAGCCATTTTTTAATCCTGTTGTAAATCAAATAAATATTGATGATTTATCAATAAAACAAACAGGGCCTGTTTATAATAAATGGCAGGCTGATTCTGTTGAAAAACTGGGCGAAGTTGAAGAAAAATTAAATCAAGAACCGAATACGCTTGAAATAAAAAGTGAGAAAAAGCCCCCCATCCCAGAGCCTCCAAAAGAAATAGAGCAAGTAGTTGAAACAAATGAGACTGAAACTAAAGAAGAGAGAGATGATGAAGAAATCCAAAAAATTAAAACAGAAAAAGAAATAATCGTACTTAAAGAGAAGTTAGGAATTCCTTCCGAAAAAAAAGAGGGGACTCCAAGCACAGAAAGAGAACAATCACTAATTGAAAAACAGAAGGAAAAAATACTTGGTTTTATCAGAGGCAAAAAAGAACAAACTGAAACCGAATTTGAGAATCTATCCTCTCAGAAAAAGACTCTTTTTACCAAATTTGTTTCTTTGGCTAAAAATAGAAAGGTTCAAGCAGCAGTTATTGGATCGGCTTTGGTCGGTGTTTCAATAATGGTCCCACCTGTTGGAGGAGCAGCATGGCTAACACAAGGAATTGTTTCGGGTTTTTTGCCGGTTGAATTTGGTATTCCTCTTAAGGTAGCAGGAGGTGTTGTTGGTGGGGCGATTTTGCGAAAAGCTATTGAATTCAAAAATAAGAAAAATGGGATAGTTCCTTCTAAGGAAGTCGCGAGTCAAGAAACTATAGATCAAAAAAATCTGGAGACTCCAATAATAGTTGGACAAAACGAAGAAGGGGAAAAAGATACTGAGATAGAAATAGACAAACAAAAAGAAGAAATTAGATCGGCAAACGAAAGAGTTAATAACGCTAGAGCGCAATTACTGCTAGCTCAAAACTCTCTTGACTTACCAGAGAAGGAAGCGCAGCTTTTTCAGGCAAAAAAAGAATTTGATGAAGCTTTTGTTGATTTTGCTAGAGAAATGTATTTACTTGCAGAAAAAACTGGAAAAACTCCAGCTGAAATATTAAATGAAATGTATGTCGGAAAGAAAGCAAAGTTAAATATAAAAGAAGTCTTGCCAGATATAAAAATTTCTCCAGAAGAAAATTTTGAAAACGAAACCACTGACACGAATGAGCAAAAGAATTTACTGGATAATTCTATGCCAAAGCCAAAGATTTCGGACAGAATACGAGATGTCATTTCTCGCGCAAAGGAAAAAGGCGCAAATGAAGTGGATGCAGTTGCATTAAAAGATAAAGAAGAAAAGGAAGATCCTCTTACAACCGAACAAAAAATAAATTTGATAAAAAAATCAGAGGATTTTTCGCAAATATATAAAGCCATTGAAGAAATAGGGGAAACCGAAAAAAACTTTCATTCGGATTTGATTATTAGTGAAATAGAAAGAATAAGAAGTCTTATAAATGACCCTGATCAATCAATAAAAGAGAAGAAATTTATTGCCGATCTTTTTACAGGAAATATTAAAGATGAAGGTGATAAAAACGCTTTATATAAACCAAAAACAGATATTCCAGAGTTATATGAAATAAACGACCAAATTAATTTCTTACTTAAAAAAGAAATTGATAATTCAATTTCTAAAGAAAAGACTTCTGATTTAGAAAAGAAAAAACCACAAGAACAGATAATAGATACCGAAAAAAATAAAGATGAGAAAGAAAAAGCTTTGGCAATAAACAAAACAAACAGCATAGAAGATCTATCGCTTGAAATAGAAAAAATGGGAATAGAAAACGCAAAAGAAATTAGCGCTGCCATACAAGAATTAGACCAAAAAATTACAGCGGGTGAGGGTGGCATTTTGCCTGTTCTAGCAAAAATACCCGAAGAATATGGTATTAAAAAAAGAGTCACGAGTTTGATAGAATTACAAAAAAGTAAAAAAACAAAAGATTATTCTAGTATAAGTAGCTTTGATAATTTATTTAAGAATCTTTCAGAAGCTGAAAAATCAGAAGTACAGATGATAAGAATTGGATACAAAGAGCCCCGAGAACTAGAATCTCCACTCAGAGAAGCTGTTATGTTCTTAATGGCAAAGGATGCCAAAAGAGTCAAAGGAACAACCAATCTTTTGGATTTTTATGATACTTTAACAGACATATTTAGCACAGTGGGAACATTAAACAGTTTTAGTGCAAATAAGATAATAAATAGTATGCACTTGTATATAAACCCGAACAAGAAAAATGGTCGTGCTGAAATGTTAGAAGAGATTCCCGAAATATATGGAATTAGATCCAAGTTTTTGGAATTAATACAAAAAGAAAACATTCTAGTAGCTAAGGGTGTGTCAAATGAACCAGCTTTACCAAAGAAAACTATAGAAGAAAATCCCCAAATAATTACGGAAAAACCAACTCCATCTATAACCGAAAGGATCCGCTCTGTTGCTATGAAGGATGTTGAGAGGGAAATAGAAAAAGTTTCAACTCAAGAAGAGTTTTTAGAAACAATTTCAAAAGTACAGGGATTAGATATTCCTAGCGAAAGTGAATTATTAACAATTATTTATAACGGAATTGCTGGTAAAGATATTTCCGATGAATTAGATATGATACCTAATGAATATGGTATTAGGGATGCACTAGAAAGAGTAATAGAAAACGAAAAAACCAATTAATCATAAAAAAGGCGGACCTTAGGGTCCGTTTTTTTATTATTCAATTATTGGAGTTATAACAATTTTTCTGTCTTCTCTTATACCGATACTTTCTACTTTTACATCAAGCCTATTGGCAAGCTCTGTGTGAACAACCCTTCTGTCAAACGGGGAAGAGAGAAGTAATTCTTTGGCTAATCCAGTTGCGAGAACTTTATCGGCAGCTTCTTGTGCTATTTCTCTTAAGTAGTTTTCTTTGTTTTTTTTGTAATTATCTATATCCAAATTCAAAAAAATATCTTGCCCGACACTCTTCTTAATTAACTTCCTTAATAATAACTGTATGTCTGCGAGAACAAGCCCCTGTTTGCCAATAAGCATTTGTGCTTCACTAGTTTTTATATTGACCGCTAAAATAGGAGCTTCATCTTCCTTTTCTTTTTCTTTCAAAGAAATATGCTTAATCTCTGCTGGAAATCCAGCGCGAGAAAAAAAGCCAATTATTATATCTTCAATAGTTTTAATTTCCTCTTTCATATCTTTTCTTTTAGTTACGGCGTCAAGCCAATTACAAGAATTATTTTTTATAAATCATTTTCTGTTCTATAACACTTAAAAGACTGCTTACCATCCAATATAGAGCTACAGCAGAAGGTAAATTGAAAAGCACTACAAATGTAATAATGGGAACAAGAAATGTCATTTGCTTTTGCATAATATCTTGAATTTCTGGTTCTTTTCCTTTTCCCTCTGGAGTTAATTCTTTTTTAGGAGCAGGGGCATTTGTCTTTATTTGATAATATTGTACCAAAGCTGTAAGGATTGTTAAAGGGATACTTGGGTGAGACAAGTCTGCTATTGCAAAAAAATTTGGATTTATTGAAGACGCCACAGAAACAAAAGGATAAAATGAGGCTTTTATTTTTTCAAGATCAAAACCTACCAAAAATACTTGAAACAAAGCCCAAATAATAGGCAATTGAATAAATAACATCCCTATCCCAGCAAAAGGATTGAATTTATGAAGCTTATACAGACTCATTACCTCAATCGCCATTCTTTGCTGATCATCCTTGTACTTTTCTTGCAATTCTTTTATTTTGGGCTGAATCTCAAGCATTTTCTTTTGAGACTCTATGGCTTTTTTGTTTATCGGATGAGTTAATATCTTGATTAATATAGTCAAAAGAATAACAGCCAAACCAAAATCCTTTGCAAACAAATATAGCAATATCAAAATATTAAGCATTGGCTGATAAAGAGCGACATGAAAAAAAGTTCCGATAAATTCAAACATATTTTTAGTTTATATTAAGAGCCCATATTTTCCCAAAATAAATTCTACTTCTTTTTTTATTTCGGTTAATTCCTTTTCCTTTACTGAGTTTAAAACAATAAAAACCAAGTCATAGCCTGGTTTTATCCTGGCTATATCAAGCCGGACTGCTTCACGGAATAAACGTTTTACTCTATTCCTCTCAACTGCCTTCTTTGATACTTTTTTACTGACTATAAAACCTATTCTACTATCAATACTATTAGTTTTTAGTGTCTTTAAAAAGAAATATCTAGACTTGGCTGTTTTCCCCTCAGTAAAAACGTTCTCAAAATCCTTTTTCTTTTTGAGACGGTTCTTTAAGGGCAACATTTTATTTATAAAATAAATAAGATTGTACTAAAACAATCTTAAACAGTTAATTCTTTCCTTCCTTTTTGTCTTCTTCTATTCAAGAGCTTTCTTCCACTAACACTACTCTTTCTTGCTAGAAAGCCGTGTGTTCTTGCTCTTTTCTTTTTCTTTGGTTGATAAGTTATACTCATAGCAATCAGTTATTTTTTGATAATTAAACGTATAGTTAATATACCAAAAATATAATAAAAGTCAATAAAAAGATTAAGAACAGGGAAATAACAAAAATTTTAATGTTAAAAAATATTTTCCTTTAACAATCAAGAGTTGTCCACATTTATCCACAATTTTATCCACACCTTTGAAAAATCAATAAAATCGCAAAAAACTCACACTGATTTCTACTTGATTTATCCACTTTTTAAACATTTTATCAACACCCTTTTCACATCTTCAAAATGTTTTATTATTATAAAAAACCTTTCCAAGAAGGTGTTTTTGCTTTATAATATAGGAAATCAAAAAAAAATATGGATGCAGAACAATTATGGCAGGAAGTCCTGTCCCAAATAAAACCAAATATCTCGCAAGCTAATTTCGCTACATGGTTTAACAACACAAGAATAGAATCAATTGAAGATGAAGGGGTTATTGTAGCTGTGCCAAATTCTTTTGCAAAAGAATGGTTAGAGCAAAAATATCATAAAGACATACTAAAAATTCTTTATTCTTTGGATTCTAATATAAAAAATATTAGTTATACAGTAGTTCCGGTTTCTGCTACAAAAAAAATTCAAAAAAAAGAGGAAAAGAAAACCGACGTACTTGCAGAACAATTGGGATTCTCCGAATTAGATGTGGATAAGGATACCAATCTAAACCCAAAATATACTTTTGATAACTTTATCACTGGTCCTTTTAACGAAATGGCATACGCAGCCTCTATGGCAATAATAGAAGAGCCTGGTAAAAGCTACAATCCATTATTTATATACGGGGGAGTGGGTTTAGGAAAAACACATTTAATCCAAGCAACTGGAAATAAAATAAAAGAAAAATTTCCCGACAAGAAAATAAAATACATTCCTGCCGAAAAACTAATATCTACTATTGTTAATGCAATAAGAAATCAAAATATTGAAGAATTAAAAAGAAGACTCCGAGAAATAGACTTATTAATAGTAGACGATATTCAATTTATAGCTGGAAAAGACAAAACACAGGAAGAGTTTTTCCACACTTTTAATTCTTTGTACCAAAAAAATAAACAAATAATCCTTTCTTCTGATAGACATCCAAACAACATTCCTGCCATCACCGAAAGATTAAAATCCCGCTTTGAGGGAGGAATGATTGCCGATATCAACATGCCCGATTTTGAAACTCGTTTGGCTATACTAAAACAAAAAAGCGAAGAAAAAGGGGTTATTATTCAAGAAGATATATTAGAGTTTGTAGCAAATAATATTCAAAAAAATATACGAGAACTAGAAAGCGCTTTAAATAGATTAGTAATCTACAAAAAAGCAAACAAAGAATTATTACTAGAAGATGCAAAAAAAATACTAAAAAGTATTATTTCTCCTGTAATGAAAGTGACTAGCCACAAAAAAATCATTGATACAATTACTAGTTTTTACGATATCCAAGGCGGTAATATGTTTACGACATCCAGAAAAAAAGAATTCAGTAAGCCGCGTCAGATCGCAATGTATTTAATCAAAAAAGAATTAAAAATGTCTTATTCTGAAATCGGTAGAAAGTTTGGAGGAAAAGATCACACAACCGTAATTCACGCCTGCCAATTAGTAGAAAAATCGTACCAAGAAGACGAACAAACACGACAAGAAATAGATTTAATTTTACAAAGAATTTACAGCGAATAAAAAATAATGCGTGTGGATAACGTGTTGAGGGTAGGTGATATTTCAAAGAAACAATTAATGAACAATTCGTTAATAAAAAAGCTGGATTAGAAATATCCACAAAAAAAAGAATACTCCCCAAAAGAATCTTTAGTTTCTTAGCTAGATTTCCACAATAATATCCACAGTAAAAAAATTTTTTATCCTTTATTTTTCAATCTTTTTTACTATTAATTCTATTTAATCCACATTTTTACCTTTAGTAATATATAGTAGTAATAAAAGAAAACTAATTAATTATTTATAAATAAAAAGAAAAGATATGAATTTCACCATTCAGACCAAAGAATTCAAAAGGGGATTAGGAATCGCCGAGAGGATCACTGGGAAAAACATGACATTACCTATATTGGATAATGTACTCATAGAAACAGAAGAAAAATATTTAAAAATTTCGGCTACAGATTTAGAATTAGGTGTTCAGTGGTGGGGAGCTTGTAATACTGAAAAAGAAGGAAAAATTGCCGTTCCTGCTAGATTATTAAATCAAGTTATTGGTTCTATTTCTACATCTGGAGAAAACATTAATATAAAGGAAAAAAATTTATCTTTAATTGTTGAATCCGAAAAAAAATTCAAAACCAATGTAAAAGGATTTTCTAGTGATGATTTTCCTATAATACCATCTTTTTTAAAAGATATTTTTGTTGAAATAAACGGAAATATAATGAAAGAAGCGTTGTCTAGTGTTGTGGATGTTTCTAGTGTTTCTAGTATCAGACCCGAAATTTCTGGTATTTTTATGTATTTTGGGAAAAACTCTATACGATTTGTTGCAACCGATAGTTTTAGATTAGCAGAGAAGCAAATTAATTTTTCTAAAGAATCTGGATACAAAAATACTTTTGATAAAGAGTTAGAATTTATAATCCCTCAAAAAGCAGTAAAAGAATTAATAAACATAATTCCAGATGATAATCGCAGTGTAAAAATCTATGTTTCCGAATCGCAAATATTATTTGAAATTGTTTATAAAGACGGACATCCTGAGGTAAGTCTTGTTTCAAGGCAAATTGAAGGGCAGTATCCAAATTATCAAGAAATAATACCCAAAAGTTTTAAAACAAAAATAATTGCAAATAGGGAGGAATTAATAAGAGAAGTAAAAACTGCAGGTATTTTTGGAGGAAAAATAAACGAAATTTCTTTAAATATTGAAAAAGGGGGTAATGAAATGGAAATAAATAGTAGGGATATTGAATCTGGGGAAAGCAGTCAGATATTACCAGTAAAAAACGAAGGGAACGACCTGAAGGTATCTTTTAATTGGAAGTTCGTTTTAGATGGCTTACAAAATATTAAAACTCAAGATATTTCTTTTGAGTTTCAGGGAGGAGAAGGACCAGCTATTATAAGACCAATAGGCGATGACACTTATTTATATGTAGTCATGCCAATAAAACTTTAAATCAAAAAAATTATTAGTGCTAAAAAACAGGGTTTTTGTATCCTGTTTTTAATTTGCCTGTAAAACAATATTAAAGTATTATTAATCTATGCAAACAATAACAACAAAAAACTCTAAAGAAACAGAAAATTTAGGGTTTTTGGTGGCTCAAGAAGTATTAAATGAGAATAGCTTCAAGAAAGCATCACTAATAACTCTAGAAGGAGAATTAGGTGCAGGGAAGACAACTTTTTTAAAAGGGTTTGCTAGAGGCATGGGACTAAAAAAAAATATTCAAAGTCCGACTTTTATAATAATGAATAAATATTTATTAAAAAGCAAAAAGTTTAAAAAATTTTTTCATTTTGATTGCTATAGAATAGAAAACGAAAAAGAAATGAATGTTTTAGATTTTGAAAACATATTAAACGATAAAGAAAACCTAGTTTGTATTGAGTGGGCTAGTAAGATAAAAAAAATACTACCAAAAGAAAGGTGTGATATTATTTTTACAGTAAAAAAGGAAGACAAAAGAACGATTAAGATAAAAAAATATGAAAGATGAAGAAAAATATTTTGTAATTATAGACGCAAATTCTATTATTCATCGTGCTTTTCATGCACTTCCTCCACTAAAAAGAGGCGATGGAACGATTGTTAACGCTGTTTATGGGTTTTTACTAATTTTATTTAAAATAATAAAAGATTTTAATCCAGATTATTTGGTTGCTTGTTTTGATAGACCAGAACCAACTTTTAGAAAGCAAGAATTTGAAGAATATAAAGCAAAAAGAGTAAAGGCTCCCCAAGAGCTTTACGATCAAATACCACTAGTAAAAGAAGTTTTGGATGCGTTTAATGTTCCAATTTTTGAAATGGCTGGATACGAGGGTGATGATTTAATCGGAACACTATCAAGGTTGTCGGTAAAAGAAAACAGAAAAATTAAAAATATAATAGTATCTGGAGATAATGATGTTTTTCAATTGGTAAATGAGAACACTTTGATATATTTTTTAAAAAAAGGAGTTAAAGATGCATCTCTATGTAATGAGAAAGATGTATTTGAACGTTTTGGTGGGCTTAATCCAAAACAAATTATAGATTATAAAGCATTACGAGGAGATGCTTCAGACAATATTCCGGGTGTTGCTGGAATTGGAGAAAAAACGGCAACTGATTTAATTTTGAAATTTGGAAGCATAGAGAATATTTTTAATGCAATAGATAATAATAATATTGAAATAAAAGAAAGTGTGAAAGAAAAATTAAAAACTGGAAAAAATAATGCCTTATTGAGCTTAAGGCTGGCAGAAATAAAAGTAGATGTTCCTATAAAAATAGAAAAAATTGAGAATTGTGAATGGAAAAATTACAATAAAGATAAAGTAATAGAAAAAATGACATCGTTCGGTTTTAGAAGTTTGCTTGCAAAAATACCAAACGAAAATGGAATGGATGAATTTATGCCAAAAAAAGAAGACAATAAAAAAAAGAAAGAAGCAACAATGAAGTTGTTTTAGTTTTAAAAAAGATTTAATATATAGAAAAGGTTTTTAAAATGACCAAAAAAGAAACTAAAAAAACAAAAAATTCCTCAAGTGAATTCTCAAAGGATCTTATCTCTATAGAGTCGTGTAATGTTTCTAGGGGAGAGGACTTAAGGCGAATAAGATCTGCATTTTTAAACATCTTTGAGGATGTTGAAGAAGCAAGAAATATTGCCGTAAGAGAAAAAAATAAAACAATGCTTATTATTGAAAATCTTGATGATGGGCTTTTTGTGTTAGATAAAAATAGTAAAATTGAGATCGTAAATTCCTATGCATTAGAATTTTTGCAAAAAGCAAAAGACGAAATAATACAAAAAAATATATTTAAAATAAAATCCGAAAAAGTTGATTTAAAAATATTTTTTGAGGTAATTGGAGGGAAAAATAAAAAAATTAAAGAGGTCTCTAGAGAAGAAGTTTGTTTTGGAAATAAATTATTTTTTCAAGTAAGCGTGTTGTCTATTGCTGGTAGTGGGGGAGAGTATTTAGTTATTTTACACGACATTTCAAAAGATAAATTAATAGACCAGATGAAAACAGAGTTTGTGTCGGTGGCTGCTCATCAATTGAGGACCCCTCTGTCGGCTATAAAATGGACACTAAAAATGATGCTTGATGGAGATGTTGGAAAATTAACCGAAGAACAAATAGAATTTTTGAATAAAAGTTATGAAAGCAATGAAAGAATGATAATGTTGGTAAACGACCTATTAAATGTTTCAAGGATTGATGAGGGAAGGTTTATATACAAACCAGAAGCATTACAAATTGAAGACGTAATAAAAGAAATATCAATGAGCGAAGAAACATCTCTCAAGAAAAAGAAATTAAAATTATTGCTAAATATTCCCAAGAAAAAATTACCGCCAGTTTTTATAGACAAAGAAAAAATGGGAATAGTTATGCAGAATTTTATAGAGAATTCAATAAAATATACTCCATCAGGAGGTAAAATTACTATTTCTGTAGAAGACCTAAAGGACGATATTTTAGTAAAGATAAAAGATACTGGAGTTGGAATACCTCTTGATCAGCAAGACAGAATATTTACAAAATTTTTTAGAGGAGAAAATGTAATAAGACTGGAAACCGAAGGATCTGGATTAGGATTATATACTGTAAAAAACATTATAGAATCTCATACCGGGAAAGTGTGGTTTCAATCAGAAGAAAACAAGGGAAGCACTTTTTTCTTTACTCTACCAAAAGCTGGTCAAAATTAATTTATTAGTATTTAGTAATCCGCAATTAGTGTTTCGCAGCTTTCTTAATAGAAAGCTTTTTTATTATTGTTTGTTGTTTCCGCCATCCTTTGTCATTCCCGTTTACCCGCCTATGGAGGGCTTGTCTCGCCGTAGGAGGACGAAGGTGATTAATTTCTTTGCTTGTCATTCCCGCGAAGGCGGGAATCTCAAAGAAATTAATGGCGGAGCCGCGACAGGCGGCGAGTCCCGCCCTGAGGGGGTTTCATTAGAAACCCACCAAAGGGAATCTAATAAGATGCCTTCAAGTTTGCCAAAGGCAAACTACCAAGTACTAACTGTGTCATTCCGAAGCTTTCTGTTTTCAGGAGAAAGCGTAGGATGATTACGAATTATTTATCTCGCAGAAGCCCGAAGGGCGTAGGCAGACGAAGGTGATTAATTTCTTTGCTTGTCATTCCCGCGAAGGCGGGAATCTCATAAAATGCCTTCAAGTTTGCCAAAGGCAAACTACCAAGTACTAATTACGAATTACTAATTACTAATCCCAAGTTTAGGGGTGTTCTTGACTTTTAATTAGAAAAGACTAAAATATTAAATATATTAGCAGTCTTACTTTCAAACTGCTAAAATTGATAAGAATAAATTTTCAAAAGAACATGAAATTAAAACCTTTATCAGATAATATTATTGTTGAAGCAATAAAAGAAGAAGAAAAAACTAAGGGTGGCATTCTTTTGCCACAAAATTCCGAAAAAGATAAGCCAAATCACGGGATAGTCATAGAGGTTGGTCCAGGCAAAATGACTTCATCTGGAAAGGTTATTCCTATGGAGTTAAAAAAAGGAGATAAAATTATTTTTAGTAAATACGGACATCACGAAGTGAAAATAGATGGAAAGGATTATCTTGTTTTAAGGCAAGAAGATGTTCTTGCTGTAATTGGTTAGTAAAAATAATTAAATAAGAATTAAGGAAATATGGCAAAAGATATTTATTATGGAGAGGATGCGAGAGCAAAACTAAAATCTGGAGTAGATAAATTGGCTAGTGCAGTGACAATTACTTTAGGACCAAAAGGAAGAAATGTTGTTTTGGGAGAAAGTTATGGCTCTCCAACTATTACAAATGACGGGGTTTCTATTGCAAAAGAAATAGATCTAACAGATAAGGCAGAAAACGTAGGAGCTAGTATAATAAAACAGGTTGCAGAAAAAGCAAATGATGTAGCGGGAGACGGAACAACAACAGCAACTCTTTTGGCACAATCATTAATTAGAGAAGGGTTAAAGAATGTGACTGCTGGAGCAAATCCGCTTGCAATAAAAAGGGGGATGGAGAAAGCTTGTAATATAGTAGTTGACGAGCTTGGGAAAATTGCAAAACCAATATCAACCGAACAAGACTATGCTCGGGTTGCTACCATTTCGGCTGAAGATAAAGAGTTGGGTTCCTTGATTGCAAAAACTATTTTTGAGGTAGGAAAAGATGGTGTCGTCACAATAGAAGAATCAAAAACACTTGGAATAGAAAGAGAACTGGTAAAAGGTTTACAGTTTAATCAAGGATACATTTCTCCTTATATGGTAAGCGATGTAGAAAGAATGGAAGCAGTATTAGACGATCCCTATGTTTTAATTACTGATAGAAAAATAGCTTCGGTTCAAGAACTTGTTCCTGTGCTAGAAAAAGTTATCCAAACGGGACAGAGAAATATGCTAATTATTGCTGAAGATATAGAGGGCGAAGCTTTAACAACTATTATTGTTAACAAACTAAAAGGAGTTTTTAATGTTCTTGCAGTCAAAGCTCCTGGCTACGGCGACAGAAAAAAAGAAATGCTACAAGATATCGCTATTGTGACAGGAGGACAAGTAATATCCGAAGAAATTGGATTAAAATTGGAAGATATTTCTTTGGATGCACTTGGAAAGGCAAGAAAAATTGTAGCCACAAAAGAAAATACTACTATTGTAGAAGGAAAAGGAAACAAAAAAGATATTGATGCAAGAGTTTCTCAAATAAAAGCTCAGATCAATAATACTGAATCAGATTTTGATAAAGAAAAACTACAAGAGAGATTAGCGAAATTGGCTGGTGGAGTGGCAGTATTAAAAATAGGAGCTGCTACCGAAATAGAACAAAAAGCTAGAAAGCATAAAGTAGAAGATGCTCTATCGGCAACAAGAGCTGCGATAGAGGAGGGAGTTGTGCCTGGTGGTGGAGTAGCATTGTTGTCTTGTCAAAAAGCTTTGGATGATTCCAAAGTGAAGGGCGAAGAAAAAGTTGGATTTGAAATCTTAAAAAGAGCTTTAGAAGACCCAATAAGAAAAATTGCTGAAAATGCTGGCAAGGATGGAGCGGTAATTGCCAGTGAAGTAAAAAAATTGCCTGCAAATCATGGATATAATGCAGCCGAAGATAAATACGAAGATTTTATGGACGCTGGAATATTTGATCCCAAGAAAGTGACAAGATCGTGTATTCAAAATGCTGTTTCAGCTGCCGCAATGCTTCTCACAACAGAATGTTTGGTTGTAGAAAAGCCAGAAGAAAAAGACAATTGCAATTGCAATCACAATGCAGCACCAGGAATGGGGTACTAAAAAAGGAAATCAAAAAAACGGAGCAATCCGTTTTTTGGTTATAATAGGGGCTAGTAATTAGTAAAACTTTAGGGATTAGTAATTAGCAATTCGTAATCAGTACCTTGTAGTTTTCTTGCAGAAAACTTTTTAATATATTTCTTTTTTTGTCATTCCCGCGAAGGCGGGAATCTCATAAGATGCCTTTTAGTTTGCTTTTGGCAAACTACCAAATACTAGTTACTAATTATTTATCTCGCAGAAGCCCGAAGGGCGTAGGCGGACGAAGGCGATTAATTTCTTTTTGTTTGTCATTCCCGCGAAGGCGGGAATCTTATAAGATGCCTTTTAGTTTGCTTTTGGCAAACTACCAAGTACTAGTTACTAATTATTTATCTCGCAGAAGCCCGAAGGGCGTAGGCGGACGAGTTACTAGCCCCTAATATTAATTAATATTAATAATTTGTACCATTGATATTTACTTGCTATAATTAATTTAATATTTAAGTTAAATCAAATTAACACAAATAATTATGCAAGACTCTATTATTTTTTTTGCTTTATTAATACTTATTCTTATAGTTTTTAATTCTTGGTATACTGCATATAAAGTATGCGGGCAAACCAAACAAGCCTTTGACGAATTTGACTTGCAACTTCGCAGGAGATTGGATTTAATAGCCGAGCTTATTAAAGAAATAAGTAAACATATAAAGAAAAATCCTTTGCAAAAGGCATTCAACGACGTAGTACAAAAAATAAACGAGGCTTCTTGGTCCGAAGTTGGCGAGATGGTCACAAAAGAAATGAATGCTATTTTATCTTCTGCTTTATTAATGGTAAAAAAATATCCAAAAATAATTCCTAAGGCAAAACTTGAATCAATAAAACGAGAAATAGAAAAGGTAGATTCTGCGATTGAGTCTGCAAAAGATGCTTATTTAAAGAATTCTGAATTTTTGCAAAAATGGATGGGAAAGTTTCCTTTTAATAAGTTTAAAGAATGGCATTTTGACATTGACAAGGTAGAAAAAAAGATGGAAAGTAAAAAGGTATTAGATGACGATGAAGAAAAAATAGTTGAAAAAGAAATAGAAGATTTTGTAGCTTCTTTTAAGAAAAAGAAGGTTGCCAAAAAAAGAAAAACAACCCCTGCAAAAGGAAAAGCTGGAAAAAGGGAAGGGGTTAAAAAAAATAACAAAACTTCTGCTAAAAAACCTAGTACCAAAAAAACGAAAAAGTAATATTATTAGTTTAAAAAAGAAAATATGGATTTATTTATAATTATAGCAGCCGTAGTAGTATTTATTGCCTTTGGGGTAATTGCTATTTTTAATGGCTTAGTAGTATTAAAAAACAGAGTAAAAGAAGCTTGGTCTGACATAGATGTTCAATTAAAAAGGAGATATGATCTTATCCCTAATTTAATTGAAACAGTAAAAGGATATGCTTCTCACGAGAGTGGCACTTTTGAAAGAGTGACCGAAGCTAGAAATATGGCTATGTCTGCCAATGGTCCAGAGGCAAAAGCTCAGGCTGAAAATGTTTTATCTGGTGCACTAAAAACCTTGTTTGCTGTAGCAGAAAGCTATCCAGACTTAAAAGCTTCTCAAAACTTTATGGAATTACAAAGAGAATTGAGTGATACAGAAAACAAAATACAAGCTGCCAGAAGATTCTACAATGGAAATGTTCTAGAATTGAACAATAAAATAGATGTATTTCCTTCTAATATGATTGCAGCTATGTTTGGATTTGCAAAAGAAAAATTCTTTGAAATAGCAGAAGAGGAAAAAGCTGTTCCTCAGGTAAAGTTTTAGTTTGTAATTGGCTCGCCATAAAAAGGCGAGTTTTTTGTTTGACAAAAAGAAATGTATTGTGATACAGTTGTATTACATAATACCTAAAAATATGAGGAAAGTATTAACAATCTCTATAACTCCGGAAATAGAAAAAGAAATAAGAGAAAATTCTAAAAAAAGAGGATTTGATTCTATTAGCTCTTATTTTAAATATTTAATTTCCCTTGACGAAGATTTAATTTCAAAAGAAGATCTTATTTGTGATTCAAAGGATTCCATTGAGGAGTATAAAAAAGGAGATTCTATAAGGGCTAATTCTATAAAAGATCTTTTATGAAGGTGGGGAATATTCTGTATTCTAGTAAGTTTATAAAAAGATTAAAAATTTTACCTGTAAAAATAATTGATTTGGCTATTGAAAAAGAAGCTATTTTTAAAGAAAATCCTCTCCATCCATCTTTGAGATTGCACGAATTAAAAGGAGAATTGTCTGGTCTTTGGTCAATTAGCCTTAATAGAAGTTATAGAATAATTTTTACAAGAATGGATAATGGTGATATTTTGTTTGTTTCTATTGGGAAACATGATTTGTATGGAAATTTGTAGTCACTTATTTTGACTTTTTGGCAAAATCTGTTAGAGTATAAAACTGTAATTGATTAATTAAGATCAAGAAAATGAAAAACATAAAGAAAGTGATAATGGGACAGAGAAATAAATTGAGGAAGAAGTTAGGCAAAAAACTTTCCGAAAGAGACCAGAGAAGAAAGGGAATGCTTATCAAAGGCCGCAAATACGTTTCTTAAACAAAAAAAGAGATGATAATTAATTTTTATCAATAGCTAAATGGCTACTCTTTATTCTGAACAACAAAATAATATTTGGAAAACTCGCTTTTTAATGGTCGGGTTTTTCTTGTTGGTAATACTAATAGGATGGATATTTTCCTATGTTTTTGATAATACAGCCATACTTTATATAGCTGTTATTCTGAGTGTTTTGTCTAGTGTAGGGTCTTATTGGTTTTCTGATAGTTTGGTACTAGCTATGTCTAATGCGCAGGAGATTGACCCCAAAGAAGAGCCAGAATTATATAGAGTAGTTGAAAATTTATGTATAACTGTAGGGTTGCCGACTCCAAGAATATATATCATTGATGAGGAACAACCCAATGCCTTTGCAACAGGAAGAGACGAAAAACACGCTGTTGTAGCTGTGACGAAGGGGCTATTAAGAAGACTTGAAAGATCCGAATTAGAAGGAGTTTTGGCTCATGAATTGGCTCATATTAAAAATAAGGATATGCTTTTGCAAACAATAGTAGTGGTTATGGCTGGATTAATTTCAATTGCATCGGATTTCTTTTTGCGAAGCATGTTTTGGGGAGGAAACGACAATGATCGGGGTAAGAATCCTTTAATACTTGCATTGGGAATTTTAGCGATAGTTTTGGCTCCAATAGCAGCAACAATAATCCAATTATCAATATCTAGAAAAAGAGAATTCTTAGCAGATGCAACCGGAGCCCTTATAACCAGATATCCAGATGGTCTAGCGAATGCTCTTCAAAAGATAGCCGCGGATCCTCACGAGATTGAAGGAGTAAGTACGGCAACTGCCCATTTATATATAGAATCTCCATTAAGAGGAGAGAGAGCTACGAGCTGGTTTACAAAACTATTCATGACTCATCCACCAGTAGAAGAAAGAATTGCCGCTTTGAAAAATATGAGAGTAGAGGAAGTGGAGAAGGAATTGTACGGGAAATAATTAGGGCTAGCTTTTGCTAGTTTTAGAATGGAGAGGTGCAAGAGTGGTTTAACTGGCAGTCCTGGAAAGACTGTGTGCGGCAACGCACCGAGGGTTCGAATCCCTCCTTCTCCGCCAGATTACCAAGTTTGAACCTGCTTAAAATAAGGGGTTTTGGACAATAAAAAGCCGGTTTCGTTAGGAAGTCGGTTTTTTTGTGTAAATTTTTATGTAGTGGTATAATATAGTCAATGTATTTCAATCAAAGATAATTTTATGTCCACAATCGGAAAAAATATAAAAAAACTACGCGAACAAAAAGGAATATCACAAGATCGGCTATCAAAACTTGCTGATATTTCTTCAAATACTATTGCTAAGTTAGAATTAGACGACAGTCCAAACCCTACCATTGATACTTTAAAAAAGATAGCTGATGCATTAAATGTTAAAATAGAACAATTAATTCAATAAAAATATGTCAAACGAAAAATTAGATAAAAAAGAGGCAATTAAATCTATAGTAAGAACAGCAGTGGAGGCCTATGCTACGGGATTTAAAGCTAGGCATGAGGGAGAAGTTGATAATCCAAATGGAGTTATTAATATGAAAATCCATAACGTGTTTATTGCTGCGCTCGGATCAGATATTCAATATTACTCAGCTCTAGTTCGTTCACTCGATAGCTCTCTCGGAAATATGCTTGAAGGTATGGCAATAAATATTGCAAAATTGTTTTATGAAGTAAGTAAAAGTGTTGAAGGAAATTTATATCCCGAACAAACATCAAAAATTGCTGAGTTATTAGAGGGGTATAAAAATACTAAAAATCCTTTAGTTCCCCAACTTTCCCATTATGAAGAAATCAGAAACATTAAACCGAATCCGAACGCTAAACTAAAATCTAAAGTCCATGTTAGCGATTATTATCTTGTTGACAAAGAGACAAACACCCACCATTTAATTGAGTTAAAAATTGGCGGTGATTTGGATAACAAAAAAGCAAGATCGGAAAAAGAAGCAATTTTTGAACAATATGCCATCCTTTCTAACTCCCTAGGTAAAGGTGCAAAAATCACTGCACATTTTGCGACAGCTTATAATAGATTTGGTGAAGACAAAGAATGGAAACAAGGGCGTGTTTTGCAATTTTTCTCAAAAGACGAGCTTTTGATTGGTAAAGATTTTTGGAATTTTGTTTGTAAATCAAATGACGGGTATGAATTAGTCTTAAATACCTATAAAGAGAACGCATATTTGATTACTAAGGCGTTAGAATCTATAAAAAAGACTTATTTAGATTAATTATGCAAACACTTATTAAGTGGCCGGGTGGCAAAACAAAAGAATATCCATATATCAAGGATTTAATTCCAGCTTTTGATCGTTACATTGAGCCATTTTTTGGTGGTGGGGCAATTTTTTTCCAGCTTAAACCTAAAAAGGCTGTTATCAATGATATTTGTTCGGAGCTTACAAATTTTTATTCCTTGCTTAAAGAAGGAAAACAAAGAGAACTGTTCAAAAAAGAATTATACGACTATGTAAATAATTGGGAAAAGATCCCAAGATATATTAGTGTATTCGAAAATAAAATTGTAACACTTTACGACCTATATAAGCACGATAAAATTTCAAAATTAGAACTATCCACAAAAGTAAATTCAATTCTTAAAAAAGAAGAGGATCGTTTTAATGGACTTTTCCATAAAGAATTTTGCCTAGATGAACAGAATTTACTTAAACAAATTACTTCAAATTTAATTTCAAAGATTTCTAGAACCAAAGAGATAGAAAAACAAAGAGGTAAATTGCCTGATGGCGATTTACAAAAAAATATCGAAACAGCATTTAGGAGCGGTTTTTATATGCACTTTCGTGACGTTATGAATTACAATGGTAGCAAATTTCCGACTAATCTTCCCAAAAAAATTGCAAATTATTATTTCATTCGTGAGTTTTGTTACGCCTCGATGTTTCGCTTTAATAGCAATGGTCATTTTAACATTCCTTATGGTGGAATTGCTTACAATAAAAAAGATTTTCGAAGTAAAGTTAATCATATTTTTAGCGAGGAGGTAAAAAATATTTTTAAAAATACAATTATCAAAAATCAAGACTTTGAAAAGATTTTTAGTGAATATAAATTCACCAAGAAAGATTTTATATTTCTAGATCCGCCATATGATACAGATTTTAGTGATTATGAAAAAGCATCTTTTGATAAAAAAGATCAAGAACGTTTAGCGAAATGTCTTTACAAAACAAAAGCTAATTTTATTCTTATAATTAAAAAAACTCCTTTTATTTATAGTTTATATAAAAATAAAAAAGGAATAAAAATTGATAAATTTGATAAAACCTATCTCTATAATGTAAAGGGACGAAACGACAGAGATGTTGAACATCTCGTTATTTACAATTTTTAGTTATGCAAAAATTACTTAACACAATTATACATGGTGATTGTCTTGTTGAAATGAAAAATATTCCAGATAATTCTGTTGATTTAATTTTTGCTGACCCGCCATATTATTTACAGCTTCCGAAAGGGAAAAGGCTTAAACGATCCAATGGCACAGAAATTATCCCAGTTGATAATGAATGGGATAGCTTTGAGAGCTATGATCATTATGACAGTTTTACTCATACTTGGATTAGCGAGTGCCAGAGAATTTTAAAACCAACAGGAACTTTTTGGGTTATTGGCATGTACCATAATATTTTTCGTGTTGGGACGATTATGCAAAATCTTGGTATGTGGTTTTTAAATGATGTTATTTGGGTAAAAACCGATGCTTTACCAAATTTGAATGGCCGTAGATTTACTAATAACCACGAAACATTAATTTGGTCAGTGAAAAACAAGGATTGTAAAAGATATACTTTTAACTATGAATTAATGAAAAAGCTAAATGGTGGAAAACAAATGAAAGACACGGATTGGATTTTTGGTTTATGCAAAGGCAATGAACGGCTCAAAGATGAAAATGGAATAAAAGCCCACCCAACGCAAAAACCTCTCAAACTAATACAGCAAATAGTTTTAGCCGCCAGCAACAAGGGTGATATTGTTTTTGATCCATTTATGGGAAGTGGAACAACCGCAATTGTCGCTGAAGCTTTGGGTCGAAAATGGTTTGGGATTGAAAAGGATGCAAAATATATACAACTTGCAATAAATAGAGTAAGGGATTTTGCAAAAAAGAAAGTATGAAAATTAAAAAGATACAATCCATTAATTTTGGAACATTTAAAAACTTTCAATGGAATGGGACTGTTCCAGAATTTCATGACAAAGTAAATATTTTATTGGGTTGGAACGGATGTGGAAAGACAATTATTTCACGACTCTTACGGTCTTACGAAAAAGGGGTTATCGAAACTGGTAGTAGGATAGATGGAGCTATCTTTACAGTTGGATTTGATACTGGCTCGAAAAAACAAGATGAACTTTCTGGCTACGAAAACAAGATTCGAGTTTTTAATGAGGATTATATAAAAGAGATTATTGATCAAACCCATTTGAAATATGTTGTTGCTATAGGTACACCAGAAGTGGATTTTTCAAAGAAACAGAAAGAATTAGATGACGCTAAGGGTGAATTAGGTAAACTTCCGCAATGCAAAAATGAATATGATGATATCTCCGAAAAAGTCTCAAAACATATTAGGACAATAAGTGGTATAGGTCATATCAAAAAAGATCCTGTGGTTGAAAGCAACGGAGTATTTAACTCATATTTCAAATCTTCTTTCGAAAAAAGAGTGGATTGGTTAACAAAGCAAATTGAACAAGGAAAACAGTTAGAAAATTTTATACAAAGTGAAGATGAATTGAAAAATCTTCTAGCAACACTTTCAAATTTATCTGAAAAAGAAAGAGAATATAAGATTCTTAAAAAATGGAATGACTGGATAATTGAAAAACTCGAAAAAATAAATAGATACTTGAAATTTAGTCCAGTTTACGAAAAATCTGCTAGGTTGAGTGGTTATCCTGACGGAGGAAAGGAGGAAGACTGGATCAGGGGCGGTTTAGATTTACACAAACTCTCGAATAAGAGTGAACAACTTAGCACATGTCTTTTTTGTGGCTCAAAAATTCAAAATAGAGATGAGCTATTAAAGCACTTTTCTAATGATGTTATCGAATTAAATAACACCCTAGAAGCCATGGGTAAAAGTGCCGAAGATGCTTTAAGAGAAATTACCACCTGCGAAACTTTCTATACTTCAGAAAAGACAACGATGGAAACCTTTTTCGCTTCGTTACAAGAGAAGATAAAATCTAAAAAAGAGAATAAAATCAAAGAAGTTGATTCATGTGCATTTGATAATCTTTTCATTAACGAAGAAGTCTTTGAGGTTGATAAAACCGCATGGACTGTTGAGATACATCATGTTGCGACCGAATATCAAAAGTATCTTGATAAAAAGAAAGTTTATGAAGATTGCTTAAAAAGTCGATTGGATAAAAATAATGAAATTAAAAATATAGAACAGGAACTGAAAGAGCTTAAAAGGAAAGCAAAAAATGTTCAAATTCCTGCTGATAGAATAAATAAACTATTGGCATCAACTTTTCCTTATAAAAAAATTGAGCTCGATGATTCGACTGAAGAAATTGGGTATGTTTTGAAAAGAGATGGCGTTGAGTGTAGTTTAGATAGTTTAAGTGAGGGTGAAAGGAACTTTCTAGCGCTTGCCTATTTTTTGCTTTCAATTAACGACGAAGAGAATAAGCTAGACAACGATGCCGTTATTGTTATAGACGATCCTGTTTCTAGTCTTGATTCTGATTCTCTTTTTCAAGTTTATGCAATTTTAGCTGGTGAGATTGAACGAAATAATAACCGTCAATATTTTGTCTTTACTCATAATTTAGATTTCTTCGGGCATCTGCTTCAAAATTACAAGAAATCAGACGGAAAAATAAAAGATGATTTAGTTAGTTTTTATCAGATCAGCATGAATAGTTCAGGCTCGGTAATAAAAATACTTAATGAAAGTTTTAAAAACTATAGGTCTGATTATCTGTACGCAATTACTAAATTGAATGAGATTAAAGACAGCACAAATTTAGATGATGCGATATTAGCCGCCAATTTACTTCGACGATCCATTGAAACTTTTTTACATTTTAAATATGGACATGGGGATTTAAAAAGCAAACTAACGCAATTATATGCACACTACAAGAAGGTTAAATTGGGAAACTCAAACCCTACAGAAAAAGACGGAATTGAACAAGAAGTGAGCCAAGAAGAAAAAGTAATGTATCGTTTTATCAATCACGGCTCACATGAATTTTTAGGGCTTGAAAAGTATGACATAACAGTATTACAAGGTAGTAAACAGAGAATTGAAAATTATCTGAATGTAATTAAGAGTGTCGATAAAGATCATTATGATACCTTCGGTGTCTGAATAATAAAATAACAAGATTAAATTGAATAATCCACCTCATTTTTACTCTTAATCGACTTCGGTTTAGGCGTCTCAAACCATTCTGGGTGAACTTTGAATATTTTCCTTAATTCCGTTATACTTTTATCAATATCCTTGAATTTTAGCCACTTTTTCGGTTCAAACTTCGGGACATCGTCACCGCCTTCGCCTCGCCGAAGCTCGGCTTCGGCGGACATAGGTCCGCTGAAAACGAGCGAAAGCAGGCAATAAAAAGAGTATCTAAAATATTTTTGTTGAACAACATAGTTGGTGGGATTTGAAGGCACAGGGCTGACTGAGCCCGAGCCAGGATTGCGAAGCAATGGCGAAAGATTGACTGAATCTTGAGGCGGGTTTTTAGTGAAACCAGTAGGATTTACTAAAAATTAGAATTTTCAGCAGGAAAATATTTAAGGACGAATCCCTCCTTCTCCGCAGTGCAAAGGACGGGAAGGTTTAAAAAAGCAAAAAACCGCCATAGAGGCGGCTTTTGTTTTTAATCGGTCTAAATGGTATAATCCTAATTAATATAAGAATAAAAATAAGTTTATGCAAATACCTTTCACTAGTAAAAAACAGGGAGGATTCTTTTCTTTTAATAAACAGATCAAGATATTACTTATGACGAATGGGACAATACTTGCTGCTACCGCAATGCTTGGACCTATTTATGCTCTTTTTGTGGAAAAAATTGGAGGAAGTATTTTGGATACCAGTTATGCCTTCTGTACTTATGCCTTTGCTGCCGCTGTCACAACTCTTATTTCTGGTAGATATGTAGATAAATTAAAAGAAAACGAACTAGTTCTTGTGTGTGGATACCTGATTATTGGGATGGCTTTTTTTGGATATCTTTTTGTTAATTCAATATGGGGACTACTAATCGTTCAGGTTTTGATTGGTTTTGGAGAAGCAATTTATGCTCCAGCATTTGATGCTCTGTATTCAAAACACCTTGATGGAAGGCAGGCGGGAAGAGAGTGGGGAGCGTGGGAATCCATATATTATTTTATGATTTCATTCGGAGCAATCACAGGCGGATTCTTAGTTGTGACTTTTGGATTTAGTACAATGTTTATAATAATGGGCTGCCTTTGTTTCTTGAGCGCATTGTATATTTTTAGGTTGCCACGAAAAGTACTATAATTAAAACAGAAAGTAAAATTAACCAAAAATATGAATAAAGCAATATTGGTAGTACTAGTAATCCTGGTTGTTGGCGGTGGGATTGCTTATTGGAGCAATGTATCAAATAAAAATGAAAACCCAACTCTTCAAACTAACGATAATAATACATCAAAGAATAATGATGAAAAAAGATAGAAGATAATTATTGTGAAAAAAATGGAGGAACAGTAAAAATAGAAAAAAGACCAAGTGGTTCCGAATATAGATTGTGCTATTTTGATGATAATCGTGCATGCGAAGAAGAGGCTATGAAAAGTGGCGAATGTCCAATTGGAGGAGTTAAAACAACTGGATATGATAATATCTACCAAAGGTTTTGCGCTTGGTCTGGTGGAAGTACTATTGCCGAAACAAATGCACGTTGTACTTTTAAGGATGGTTCATATTGTAGCACAGAGGAATATTATTTTGAAACTTGCCATAAAGGAGCAATAAAGGTGAAATAAAAGCAAAAGTGTAGAAAAAATAAATTGTGTTATAATAAGAAAATAAGTAATAAAACAAAAAACAATGAGATTAAATGGTAAAGTAGCTATAGTCACAGGAGCTTCTTCTGGTTTAGGAAAAGCAATCGCTGAGATGTTTGTAAAAGAAGGAGCTAAGGTTATTTTTTCTGATATAAATCCATACGATGGAATTTTGGATAAGAATGCAATATTTAAAAAAGCAGATACCTCAAAAGACAAAGATGTAAGAAAACTAGTAGACTTGGCTGTGTCTAAATTTGGCAGACTAGATATTATGGTAAATAACGCAGGGATTGGGCTAACGGGCGAAATTAGTAATATGTCTGATGATGTTTGGAACAAGGTAATCGCTGTTAATCTAAATGGAGTATTTTATGGAGTTCGCAGCGCAGCTGCCTATATGAAAGAGAATAAAATAAAGGGGTCTATTATAAATATGGCTTCTATTTTGGGGCAAGTTGGATTTAGGGGAGCAGGAGCTTACTGCAGCACAAAAGGAGCTGTAAATCAATTAACTAAAACAGCGTCATTAGAATTAGCCCCTTACGGAATAAGGGTAAATTCTATTGCTCCGGGTTTTATTGAAACTGGAATGACAAAAGGAATAAAAAAGGACAAAAAAGCAAACGCAGCCATCATTGGGGCTACTCCTTTGGGGCATATGGGAGAACCGAATGATATTGCTTATGCTGCTTTATATCTAGCCTCCGAAGAATCAAAATTTGTCACAGGGTCTGTTTTGTATGTTGATGGAGGATGGACAGCCCAGTAATTTTTTTAAATAATTAATAATAAAAAAAGAATATGCAAAAAAATTTTTTTAACTTTATACTTTCTTTTTTTGTAGCCGTATTCTTAATGACTGGTTTTGTTGTATATGCAGCAGTTCCAACCCTTTCTGTCTCAAGTACTGGCAGTGGGGATTCGGTAAGGATCACTGTGCAGGGAGATCAAAATGCAACAGTTTTGCTTTCTTATACAAAAACGGGTTCAGGGCTACAATTAAATAGTTTGGGAACAACAGATTCTACTGGATATTTTTCAACTACAATTAGTTCAGGAACTTATGGCGTTGCTTCTAGTTCTGCTGTCTATGTATTAGTAAATGGGCAACAATCAACAAGTGTTGCTTGGCCACAAGTTGCAACCTCCTCTAGTCTTACTTTAAGTCAGACGGGAGTTGTTTTGTCGGTAGGGCAGTCTTCAACCATTACCGCTGGAAGTAGTTCATTATACCTATCAAATAATTCTAATCCACCAATTGCTAACGTAAGCATTAGTGGTTCAGGAATTACTATTACTGCTAATAGTTATGGATCTACAGTGGTCACGGTTTGTAGTCAGGGAAGTACTACAAATTGTGGAAGTATCTATGTGACAGTCCAAAGTGCAGGATATAGTGCTCTTACATTTAGTCAAACAAACGTCACTATCGCAGCTGGACAAACTGTTCCAGTTTCTATTTCTGGTGGAAATGGGAATTATAGTATCTTAAATAATTCTAATGCTGGAGTGATTCAGGCTAGTATCAATGGAACTATTCTTAATTTAAGTACTTTAGCTTCAAGCGGATCGTCCTCAATTACAGTATGTTCTTCTGGGCAAAGTTATTGCGGAATTGTTAATGTCACTATTGGAACCGCTAGCTATACAACTCTTACTTTTAGTCCATCTGCTCCTTCTGTTGCAATAGGACAAACTACTACAGTTTCTGTCTCTGGTGGGGCAAGTAGTGTTTATTATGTTTCTTCTAATTCTAATTCTAGTTATGTCCAGGCAACAATTAGTGGAAGCACTTTAAGCTTATATGGAATTTCTAGTGGAGTTTCGGTAGTCACTGTCTGTAGTTCTGTTGGAAATTGTAGTTCATTGTCTATAACAGTAAATTATGTTGCAAGTGGCGGAAACATTGCTTTAAGCCAAAACAATTTATCATTGCTTACTGGACAGGCTTTGAGTATTACTGTTTCAGGAGGAACAGCTCCTTATTCATTAGCTTCTCATTCAAGTAGTATTTTCTCAGCTACTGTTAATGGAAACCTAGTCACTATTACTGGCGTTGCAGCTGGAACAGGATCAATTGCTGTATGTTCGGCAGAGGGAGGATGTATTAACTTAAATGTCACAGTTAGTGGGAGCGGTAGCACTAGTACCTCAATCACACTAAGTCAAAATAATCTTTCTTTATCATCTGGGCAAAGTTCAAGTGTGTACATAACAGGCTCAGGAAGTTATTATATTTCTAGTAATTCAAATTCTGGAGTAGCTTCGGCTGTTATTAATGGAAATAATATAAATGTTTCAGCGTTAAATACTGGCAGTTCAAATATATATATATGTCAGACAGGAGGGCAGTGTGCAACATTGATTGTAAATGTTAATTCCACTTCTTCAACTGCATCGGCAACATCATTTTTAACTGTAAGCCAAGGCTCAGTGTCAATTTTACCTTCTCAGAGCGCTACTATTTCTTTGTCGGGAGGCATAAGTAATGTTTATTCAGTAGCATATAATTCTAGTTCAAATACCGCATCAGCGACTATTTCTGGTAGTAATCTAATTATAAATGGAATTAATAACGGAACGGCAGTTATTGTAGTTTGTTCAACAAATAATTCTTGTGCTCCAGTTTCTGTTTCGGTAGGAAGCAATTCATCTACAACGAGTTCTATCGTCTTAAATCCAAGCAGTATTTCTCTAAAGAGTGGTACAGGAACAGTTGTCACTATATCTGGTGGAAGTAGTTATTATGTTTCTTCTAATTCTAATCCAAGCATTGTTTCATTGGCTATTGTTGGCAACAAAGCAATTATTGCTGGGCTTGGCACAGGAACTTCAAATATTAAGATATGTCAAACAGGAGGGCAGTGCGCAACATTAATAGCAACAGTCACATCTGGTACTTCTCCAAACTCAAGTACAATAAGCGGCAAGTACAAATTCAAAAGCTTATTATATATAGGAATAACAAGTGACGAGGTTTTAGAATTACAAAAAAGACTAACCGAAGAAGGGTATTATGACGGACCACTTACAGGAAAATTTGGTGGCTTAACTTATGCCGCTGTAATAGAATACCAAAAAGCTCACGGAATAAGACAAACAGGAAATGTTGGGGATGCAACTAGGGGCTCTCTTAATGGTGACTAAAATTTATGAAACCAAAATTTAATCTTGCTTTCAAAATATTACCAGTAATAGCACTAATCGTTATTGTTAAAATATTTGTGCATAATAATGGAATGGAAGTTTTTTCCTTGAATGCATTATTTACGGCAATAATATCAGCAAATATATTTTTAATAGGATTTTTGGTTTCTGGGGTCTTATCTGATTATAAAGAGAGTGAAAAAATTCCAACTGATATATCTTCAATTATTGAAAGTATTGCCGATGAAGGTAAAATAATATATAAAACCAAAGACAAAAAAATTGGCAGAGCAATGGTTGAAAGGTGTTCTACTATTTGCAATGATATTTCGTCTTGGTTTGAGAACAAAAAGAAAACATCGGCAGTAATGAAAGATTTGGAAGAGCTAAACGATAATTTTATTCTTCTTGAAGGTTTGTCCCAGCCTCCTTATCTTGCTCGGTTAAAAAATGAGCAAAATTTAATAAGGAAAAATATAAACCGGGCTCATACCATAAAAGATACAAATTTTATAGGAACAGGCTATGCTATTGTTGAAATCATTACAATTCTGCTTGTAGTCGGGTTTATTTTTATAAAAATAGAACCGTTCTATGAAGGAATGTTTTTTGTGTCTTTCGTAAGCTTTATGCTCATATATATGATTTATTTTTTAAAAGGGCTTGATGATCCTTTTGGCTATGGCAAGGGGAGTGCAGTAGAAAATGTTTCATTAAAGCCTTTTTTACAAACAAAAATGAGACTAGAAAATTGGTTGAAAGAAAACAAATAATACGGCTTTGCCGTGTTTTTTGCATATTATGAGATAATATAATAAAATTGTAGTATGAACTTACAGGACAAAAGAATTTATGTTTATGGAGGGTTCGCCTTGGCACTGATTTTACTTGTAGTGACATTGTTTTCTTTTTTTGAAAAACCAAAATACCAAAGATCCAATATTGATAATACCCAAAACAATCCAGCAGTTGCGAACAATCAAAATGAAAACACCTCAAAGACTTATCCAAGTCCAAAAATATCGTTTATTTCCGATACTCTAACAAAAGACAACTACTCAATAAAAATATCCAAAGTACAAGGGATGCCAGAATCTGTCCAATCTGTTATTTATAACGACATTGAGAAAACAAAAATGGCTTTTATAAGTAAGTATAAAAATGCTTCTGAATCGGTAAAATTGCAAAACAGCACCCCTCAGGTGTATCAATCAGGGAAGTATGTTTCAATAGTCACTGTTTTTTCAGAATATGTTTCGGGACAAGTAGTTCGGTCAAAAACTGTATCTTGGACATATGATGTTGAAAAAGAAAAATTGGTATCTTTATTGGAAGTACTTGAATCAGAAAATAAGAATAATTATACTTATGATTATTTAGCTTCCTCTTTAAGAGTCTATGTTGTCAAACAAATAATAGAAAAAATTAATCTTTCTGGAATAGATGGCAACGAAAGGAGAGAGGAAATAATTAAAAATGTCACCGATATTTTAACAGCTGAAGAAAAAAGTTTTTCTAAATGGTATGTAAATGAAAAAGAAATAATCTTTATTTTTGATCCTAAAGACTTTGTTTCGTTTTCTTTTGATGAAATTACCGTACCATTGGATATTGAAGGCACAAGATTATACCTAAAAAACCAAGAAAAATAGATGGTTTTTAAAAACTATGGAAACAGAAAATTACTACAAACGAGATGAAGGATTAGAATTAGTTGATTCTTCAATCGCAGATAAGATTTTTGAAGAAGAACAAAAGATTTCTTCTTATTACAACGATTGCTATCAGTCATTACCCGATGATAAACTGAGTCTTTTGCGTACTTTGCGCCCACAAATACAACAAAGAGTTGTTCAGTATATACGTGGAGAAATACCTTATAATGATTTACGAGAAAGGGAATATGATTTTGTAAAGAAAAAAATAAGAGAATACGAGGAGTTTAAAGAGCAAAAGAGTAATAATCCTTTTATTCTAGAAGTTGAGGGTGATTACGAAAGGACAATACTTGATAATCTTGTAAAAGGACAAACAATGAGAGTTCTAGAGCAAGAAGTGAATAAAAAGAATATAGAAGAAGCTCAAAAAATAGCAGAAAGACTAGGAATAACGAAAAAAAATAATAATTAAGATAATGTATTTTGTCACTTCAAATGATAACAAACTTAAAGAATATCAAGAAATTCTAGGAATAAAGCTAGAAAGAGCAAATTTAGATTTACCAGAGATTCAAGCTATTAATATAGAAGATGTTAGTAGGTATAAGGTATTAAATGCTTATAGAGAGTTAAATTGCCCAGTTTTTGTTGAAGATACTGGGCTTTTTCTTAGAGACATGGGTGGGCTTCCAGGTGCTCTAGTAAAACATTTTATAGATAATATTTCTTTACAAAAAATGTGCAAATTAGTTGATAGTAATAGGTGCGCTACAGCAAAGGTTTGTTTGGCTTATTGCAAAAATGGTAAAGATGTAAAACTTTTTGTAGGGCAAACCGAAGGAATAATTTCTGCCGAACCAAAAGGGGGTAATGGCTTCGGATGGGACTCAATTTTTATTCCAAGTGGAAGCAAAAAGACTTTTGCCGAGATGAAAAGCGAAGAAAAAAATAAGTATATGAGAGCAGAAGCGGCTCAAAAATTCAAAGAGTATCTCAAAAGAAAGAGATAAATAACATTTTATAAAGTAGGAGGTCGCAACCTCCTAAAAGGAGGTTTGCCCCCGCAATTTATCTATCTCTTTCTTTTAAGATGCCTTCGGACTTGCCGAAGGCAATCTATCAACTAATTACGAATTGCTAATTACTAACCCCCAATATCTCACTAATTATTATTTGCTAATATCAAGATGTTAGCAATTTTTATTGACAATATCAAAATTTATTGAAATAATGATATTACAATAACAAAATTAACGAAGAAAATGATATTTATGTATAATATTTCAATCTTATGGACAGAATAATACAAAAAAAAATTGAAAAAGAATTATTTAAGGGTAAAGTAATAATAGTTTATGGGGCAAGACAGGTTGGAAAAACAACCCTTGTAAAAAAAATATTAAAAGAAAGAGGAGAAGAACGAAATTATTTTGATTGCGAGTTTTTGTCGGTTCAAGAAGCTTTGTCTCAGCTAGAACCCAAAAGGATAAAAGATTTTTTAGGAAATTCAAAACTAGTTGTCTTAGATGAAGCTCAGAAAATCAAGGATATTGGCTTGGTGCTAAAATTATTAATAGACACTTATCCTGAAATGCAAGTAATTGCAACGGGGTCTTCTAGTTTTGATTTAGCGAGTAAGGTTAGCGAGCCTTTAACAGGAAGAAAAGTAGTTTTTAATCTTTTCCCAGTTTCTTTACAAGAAGTAAAAGATAGCGAAGGACTACTTGAGGTAAATTCTTCCTTAGAGAAGATTTTAAGATGTGGACTTTATCCAGAAGTATTTTTTTCTCATAATGAAGAATCAATTAATAAGTTGGAAGAAATAGCTTCTAGTTATTTATTTAAGGATGTGTTGGGGCTTGAAGGAATAAAAAAATCTAGCATTATAGTTAAGTTATTACAATTATTGGCTTTGCAGGTAGGAAATGAGGTTTCTTATAATGAAATAGCTAATAAACTGGATATAAACAGACTTACTGTTGAAAAATATATTGATATTTTAGAGAAATGTTTTGTTGTTTTTAGGTTAAATTCCTTTAGTAGAAATATTAGAAACGAAATATCAAAATCAATAAAAGTCTATTTTTATGATCTTGGAATAAGAAATGCTGTTATTAAAAATTTTAATTCTCTGGACACAAGAAATGATGTCGGTGCATTGTGGGAAAATTTTTGTATAGTTGAGCGAATGAAGCATAATCATTACAATGGTATTTATTGCAACACTTATTTTTGGAGAACGTATGATAAAAAAGAAATAGATTATATTGAAGAGAGCGGGGGAAAGTTGTTTGCTTATGAATTTAAGTATAGTCAAGAAAAAATAAAACAGCCGAAAGTGTTTTTGGAAAGTTATGAAAATTCTGAATTTACAGTAGTAACAAAAAATAATTATCAAGACTTCCTTATTATTCCCGAGTAGGCTTAATTTTATTTGTCGTAGCTCGCAGAGCGAAGGGGAAAGCGTAGGATGCGAATTACAGTTACTAATTTTATAATTACTAATTACTAGTCCCTAATCACAAACAAATTGACTTTTAGCTTATTTAATATATAATGAGCGTAGAGATAAATTAGCGGACTAGACCTTAGAGTGCTAAAAACAACAGGCTAGTCCAATTAAAAAACATGGATGGAATAAATTTTACAAATAAGGCCCAAAGGATGGTGAATAACTCCCAGAACTTGGCTCGTGAATTGGGTCAGCAGCAAATAGATGCTTTGCATCTTTTAAGCGCCATCCTTTCGGACAGCGATAATATAGTTCTTAATTTGTTGAATAGATTAGGAATAGATATAGAACAGCTAACTAAGCGTACAAAAATTTCTTTAAATCAGATACCAGCAGCAAATAACCCACAAACAATGGGGCAGCTTTATCTTACTCAAGACATGGCTAGGGTAATAGAGCAAGCAAAAGTAGAGGCAGTAAACTTGGGAGATGAATTTATTTCTTTAGAACACTTGTTTTTATCACTACTTAATACTCCTGTTTATGCACGAGAATTGCTTGAAAAGTCAACATTTTTAAGACAAACCCAAATTTCTGATGGTTCTATTCCTACAAAACTTGATTATCCTACAGCATTAAAGGTTTTTGCCCAAATAAGGGGAGGAGAAAGAGTCACTAGTCCAAATCCTGAGGCAAAGTATAAAGTAATTGAAAACTATTCGCGAAATCTTACCAGTCTTGCGCGAAATGGAAAGTTAGATCCTATTGTTGGCAGAGAGGATGAAACCCGTCGTTTGATGCAGATATTATCTAGAAGAACAAAGAATAATCCTGTCTTAATAGGTGAGGCTGGAGTTGGAAAAACAGCCATTGTTGAAGGATTGGCACAGAAGATAATAAAAGGAGAGGTTCCCGAAAGTTTAAAAGATAAAGAAGTTATAAGCTTGGATATAGGAGCACTAATTGCAGGAACAAGGTATAGAGGAGAATTTGAGGATAGGATAAAAATGCTTTTAAAGGAAGTTAAAAAAGCCGAAGGAAAATACTTACTATTTATAGACGAATTACATACTTTGATTGGTGCGGGTGGAGCAGAGGGTGCAATTGATGCATCAAATCTTATGAAACCAGCGTTGGCTAGAGGGGAGCTGCGAGCAATTGGAGCAACAACATTAAAGGAATATCAAAAATATATTGAAAGTGATCCTGCTTTAGAGCGAAGATTTCAGCCCATATACGTCACAGAGCCAACAATAGAAGATACTGTATCTGTTTTGCGTGGAATTAAAGAAAAATACGAGCTTCATCATGGACTAAAAATAAAAGACTCTGCTCTTACGGCTGCAGCTGAGTTATCTGCTAGGTACATACCCGATAGATTTTTACCAGATAAGGCAGTAGATTTAATGGATGAAGCAGCTTCTGCTTTAAGGCTTGAAATAGAATCAGATCCAATAGAGTTAGAAAATCTTAAAAAGGAAATTCAAAAACTTGAAATAGAGAAAGAAGCCTTAAAAAAAGAGGTACCAGCTACAGAAAAGGAAAAAGAAACTCATGAAAAAAGGGAGAGGGTAATTGCTCGTGAGCTTGCCGAATTAACCGAAAAATCAAATACATTTTCTGTTAGATGGAAAACCGAGAAGGAAACTATCACGAATATAAAGACTCTTAAGGAGGAAATAGAAAGACAAAAATACGAAGTTGAAAAATTATTGAAAGAGGGGGATCTTCAGAAGGTGGCTGAGATAAAATATGGAGTCCTTCCAGATTTATTTACAAAACTAAGAAAACAGGAGAATAAGCTATCCAGATTACAAAAACAAAATCCTATTCTAAAGCAAGAGGTGGGACCAGAAGAAATTGCGAGAGTAGTTTCACGTTGGACGGGTGTCCCAGTGATGAGATTGCTAGAATCAGAAGCTGGAAAGCTTGAAAGTATGGAAAATGTGTTAACAAAAAGGGTTATAAGCCAAGAAGAAGCAATTGTGGCAGTTTCTAACGCAATTAGACGTTCTAGAGCTGGCATTTCAGAAGAGTCTAGACCACTTGGATCTTTCTTGTTTTTGGGACCAACTGGTGTGGGTAAAACCGAAACCGCAAAAGCTTTAGCCGAGTTTTTATTTAACGACGAAAATGCTCTTATTCGTGTTGATATGTCGGAATACATGGAAAAATTTGATGTTTCCAAAATGGTTGGAAGTCCTCCTGGATATGTTGGATATGATGAAGGTGGTCAACTAACAGAGAAGGTAAGACGAAGACCATATAGCGTAATCCTTTTGGATGAAGTAGAAAAAGCTCATCCTGAGGTATTCAATATTTTATTGCAAGTTTTAGATGACGGACGCCTAACCGATTCAAAAGGTAGGGTTGTGTCATTTAAAAATACTATTCTAATCATGACATCCAATGTCGGTTCAGATATTATTGCAAAAGGTGCTCCTTTAGGATTTATTTCTGGTAAAGAAACCGAAGAAATTGCCGAGCAAAAAGAAAATATGAGAGAAAAGGTTTTTGAGGCACTAAAGGAAAAGTTTAAACCAGAATTCTTGAATAGGATTGATGAGATGATAATATTCAATTATCTGGGGCAAAATGAAATAAAGAAAATTGTGGACTTGGAGCTTAGAAAAGTGGAAAAGAGACTAGAAAAAAAGGGAATAAGTATTTCTGTAAGCGAAAAAGCAAAACAATTATTATCTTTAAAAGGATTTGATCCTAATTTGGGAGCAAGACCTCTCCGCAGAGTTATTCAAAGGACCATTCTGGATCCTATGGCTCTGCAAATAGTGAAAGGGGAAATAAAAGAGGGGAACAAAATACAAATTGAAGAAAATAATGGAGAAATAACCTTGAAAACATTAGTAAGCTTGCAAAAAATCAAGAGAAAGAATCCAGAGCTTATAAAAGCAAAGTAAAAAAAGAACGGCATTTTGCCGTCTCTTTTTTTAATATAGTAATTAGTGATTTGTAATTCGTAACTAGTACTTGGAAGTTTACTTACAAGTAAACTTTAAGACATTTTAATCAAGAAATATATTAAAAAGTTTTCTGCAAGAAAACTACAAAGTACTAATTACTAGTTACGAGTTACTAATTCCTAAGGTTTTACAATTACTAATCCCTAACTGGTTTGTCATTGCGAGTGAAAGCGAAGCAATCTTAAATAAGATGTATTTAAGTTTGCCGAAGGCAAACTACCAAGTACTAATTACTAGTTACTAATTACTAATCCCTAATTTGCTTGTCATTCCCGCGAAGGCGGGAATCTGCTATTATGTAAGAAAAGTAAAAAGAATAAAAACATGAAAAATATTTTAGGATGGTTATTAATAGTAATAGGATTGGTTATTATTTTTGGAGATATCTTTGCCACATACAATTACTTTACAGGAAAAGATAAATTTCCAGAAATATTTAAAGAACAATCTATATCAAATAATATTCCTACTGGTATTAGTAGCGGGGGAAATGATATGCAAAATCAGATTAGCGAGGCAGTTAATAATGCCGTAAAGGATCAGTTAAGCAAAACTTTCCCATCCAGTTCTATTACTCTAATGCTTAATGCTTCTCTATGGAGTATTTTTGCATTCTTCTTAATTAGCGCTGGGGGAAAGCTCGTGGAAGTAGGGGGAAAACTTTTAGTTAGTAGCAAAAAAGAAAGAGAGTAATAAAAAAAAGAAAAACGGAAAAGGTTAAACCAAAGTTCCGTTTCGGAAGGACTCTATAAGGGTCCTCTTTTTTTGCTCAAAGCAGGGAAAGATTTCATCTCGTTCTGCCATTAACCATCGGATTGAGAAGTTATCCGAACGTTTTCTCGCCATTCTTAATTTTTCGTCAATCCTTTTGATCCTCTTGTTTCTTTCTTCTTCAAGCTCAGAAATTTTTTGTTCAAGTGATTCGGTTTTCATCTCCCTTTTCACCAAAAGAGCTTTTTACTCTTTTACTTTAAGGTAAAAAGTTTTTTTTGTAAAGTTGAATCAACTAGTACTTAGCAACTAGTAATCCGTAATTAGTACTAGGTAACTTGCTTCTCAAGATTAAAGGCATTTTTTATAGACTCTTGGATTGGGTTCGTTTTATGGACAGCCCTCTTGAGATGGGCGAGCAGAAATGGCAATCAATAATAAAAAGTTTTCTGTAAGAAAACTACAAAGTACTAATTACGAATTACGAATTACTAATCCCTAGTTTGCCTTGTCATTCCCGTTTACCCGCTTATGGAGGGCTTGTCTTGCCGTAGGCGGGAAGGTGACTAATTTCTTTTTGTTTGTCATTCCCGCGTCCTTGCCTTGTCATTCCCGCGAAGGCGGAAATCTAATAAAAATGTCTTTGAACTTACGAGGTAAGCAACAAAGTACTAATTACGAATTACGAATTACTAATCCCTAACTTTAATTACTAATCTCTAAAAAAGTTGTTGTCCAAATAAGTTGTCCAGAATATTTTTTCTGGACAAAATTAACGTTTTTTCTGGACAATAATCTGGACAAGCACCTTCTAATCTGGACAAAATTAACAATAATCTTGTCCAGAAAAAAATCATTAAGCAACGCAATATCAACGATAATAAACGTTTTCTGGACAGAATTAGTCATTTTGTCCAGATAATTTTCTGGACAAAAATAATCTTTTTCATTTTTCATTTTTATTGGGCTTTCTGGACAAATAATGCAGCAACTCTGCTTTTTGTCCTATGTTTTTTGGAGGTCTTGCTGTTATAATTTTCTATTGACATTAATTTTCAATATTTTTTAGTAATTTTATTTTATAGTTTTAAAAGTTTTTACGGACTATGAAAATAATTTAAAACTTAATTCGTTTTTGCTTTTTGATTTGGTATTTTTCTAGATAATTTTGACAGCAATTTAAGCATTGACTTTTGTAGTAATTTTTACTATATTGTCCTTAATATGATGACAGAAGAAAGGATTGCAAAACTAACATCCGCAGTCTATAAAGTTACGGATCTTTTTCCAGAAAAAGAACCTTTGAAATTTGTTGTGCGAAGGGAGAGTTTAGATGTTTTGTTTTCTTTCACTAATTTGTCGTCAAAGCCGAATCTTGGACAGAAGGAAAAATTCGTCAAGAAAGCCATTGCTTCTTCTAGGGCATTGATCCATTATTTTGATCTTGCCGAGTCTCAAAATTGGGCAGATCCCCGAAATTTCTCTATTTTGAAAGCAGAGTATTCTGACCTTATTTTTGGATTGCAGGAGCAAGTTTTAACACTAGAAATAGAAGCAAAAAACACACTTAGTAGTATTGGACCTGTTTATGAAATTGATGAAGACCTTATCACTTTAAATGAATCAAAAGTAGTAAACTCTTCTGCTCTGGTGGAGAAGAGGGAATACGTCACCGAAAAAGAGGGTTTTTTATCAAATGGGGATGGCGAAGTTTTAGACGAAATTAAGCCAAAGAACGGAGTAAAAATAAAGAAAGAGGTAGCCAGAAAGAATCTTGAAATTGAACCTAAAAAAGAAAAAGAAAAAACATTTTTTGAAATAAAACCTGATGTAGTTATCAATTATGAAGAGCTCTCAAGTATTCAGCTAAAAACACTTGAAATACTTCAAAACAAAGGATTTTTAAGAGCCAGTCAGATAAGTAAATACTTTGAAGATACTAGTGAAAGGTCTGTTAGAAGGGAAATAAAAGAATTGAAAGATAAGAGTATTATTGTGGCAAAAGGTAGCGGGAGATCAACCTTTTACGAAATTAATCACGTATATTAAAGTATTTGATTGAATTATCCATTGACTTTTGAAAAGCCTTACCTTATGAATGAACAGAAAAAATATAAAGAACAATTTTTTTCTCAGCTCTATGATGAATATCTAGGGCGTATTTATCGTTTTATATACTTTAAAGTAAGCTCAGAAGCAGTTGCCCAAGACCTAACTTCAGAGGTTTTTACCCGTCTTTGGAAGCAGATTTCTTTGGATAAAGAAGTAAAGAATCCTTCCGCTTTTTTATTTACATTAGCTAGAAACATAGTGATAGATTATTACAGAGAGAGTAATAAGGAAAAGGGCAATACCGATATTGATAGCGTTGCCAATGCAATAGAGGACAAAAAGCAAAATATTCATAATGACGCTCAAATAAAAGAAGAATTCCAGGCAGTCACATGTGCAATGGATCAACTAAAAGATGAGTACAAGCAAGCAGTATTCCTGTATTATGTGGAGCAAGAGCCTATTACTGAGGTGGCGAAAACAATGGGTAAATCACAAGGTGCTACCAGGGTACTCATATCTAGAGGAATGAAGCAACTTCGCCAAATATTGGAGTCTTGATATATTTTACATTTTATCCATTTTGTTTTATAATTGTATATGAAAACTGTTTTAGTTAAGAATATAAAAAGGGATTCTTTGGCAAGTCAGTTTTACTCTATTTATGAAGCCTTAAGAGATGTAGATTTTAAAGATAGTATATCAGTAAATTTTGAAGCAAAATGGTTATACCCTTTGATGATCCTGCCTTTTTGTGCTTATATTCAGTGCATTGGAGGAGAGAATAAAAACGAAAACAATTCTTATCTTAACGCGATTAACTTTCCCGATGGAGTCTCTAGTGTTTCAGAATTTCAAAAAAAAGTCCAAAGAAATAAAAACTTTATACCCATAAGCGTTTTAAAATCTACTGAGGAAAAGAATAGAGGGATGCTTGTAGACCAATTAACGGATTTGATTATAAAAATAATCAATCCGACAGGTGAATTTAGCAATAATTTAACAATACCGATATTTGAGATGGTTGATAATATCTCTGAGCACAGTAAGGCTAATAAAGGCTTTATCTTCGCTCAGTATTATCCTCAAGGAAGCTATATTGACGTTTGTGTCGTTGACTGTGGGAGAGGCTTTGTGAACACGTATAAGGAAGAGAAAGGTATTGTTTTTACCGATGAGGAGGCATTAGCTAAAGTCTTGCAGGGCTTTTCTGCAAAAAAAGAAAAGGGAAGAGGTGAAGGGATATGTAATTCTAGACGAATGATTTGCGAAGGATTGTTAGGAGAGTTTATTTTAGCATCAGGGTCATCCGTTTTTGTTGCAAATAAGGAATATCCAATGGGAAAAGTTGAATTTCAGCCGATACATTTACCAAATTTTTATTGGCAAGGAACCATTGTGGCGTTTAGAATGCCAAAACCGAAAAAAGAGTTTAATTTTTCTGAATTTTTTAAGTAAAATAAGGAAAATAGAAATAATATGATTTTAAAAAAAGAAAATAAAATAATTATCAATATCAAAGAAATTGTTGATGAGCTTTCTATAATAAGCTCTCGTGATATTGCTAGATTAATAACCGAAGAAGTTTCGTTAAAAAAAGAATCTGTGATTGATTTAGATTTTTCGAATATTAAGTTGGTTTCTCGTTCTGCCGCCCATGAATTAATGCTTTTAAAGAATAATTTGGAAAAAAAGTTTTTAGGCAAAAAAAAACTGTCCTTTGTTAACATTAATCCAGATATTGCGGAAATGTTTAATATTGTGAGCGTGAGCCTAAAAACATCAAAAGAGGCGGTGGTCTTAAAAAAGAATAAAGTTAAAAAATTAACTGTAGATTCTTTAAATAATTTATAATTTGCACAGTTAATTATTAGGCTTCTGAAGAAAGTAAAGGTTAATTTTTTGTGTGTAATTGTCCGTTTTAACCGAACCTAGTTAGGGGATCTAGTAAAAGATGTCCAGGCTTTCTGTAAGAAAGCTACAAAGTACTGATTACGAATTACTAATTACTAATCCCTAGTAATAAACTGTAACACTTTTCGCAATTCTACGTCTTTATCATTAGACAACCATAAAAAAGGTAAAAATGACCGAATACGAAATAATAAAAAAGCTTGAATTAATGAAGAAAATAGAGCCAAATGAAGATTGGGCTGTTTTTTCTAGGCAAAATATTATTTCAAAAACTTTTGAACCAGAACCTTCTGTCGGTTTAAAGGATAACATAATAGAACTTTTCGGAATGGCTTTTAATCGTCCAAGATTAGCTTTCGCTTATTCTTTGTTATTTCTTGCACTATTTGGAGGGGCTATTGTTGTTGCAAACGGAACTTACAATAATGGAGGATTTTCGCAGCTTGCCAGTGTCATTAGCGGAATAAAGATTGAAAAGCCTCAAACTCCGGAAGAAAAGCTTTTGGCTGTTATCCAAGCCACAGAAACAGAAATGGATAAGATTATTGCCGAAAGTAAAGAAAAGGGGGAAGGGAAAGTGGAAACCAAAAAGGTTTTAGCTGATGCTTCCGAGAGGTTAAAATCTCTTCCAGATGATCAAAAAGTAAAGTTTGCAGGAACTGTTGTTGCAAAAGTTAAAACACTTGAAAAGAATACCAATGCTGTTATAATGGATGAAAGAGAACCGTTGGTACAGGAATTTTATCAAGTGATAGCAGAAAATGAAATTAAAGAGTTGGAAGCTAATGCTAAAAATTTAAACGAAGAGCAACAAACAATTCTTAATAAAGCTAAGGATTTTTTTGCTTTGAAGAAGTATGCCGATGCGTTAGAGGAGCTTTATAAAATAAAGCCTTCAGCAAATTAAGGCTAAACCCATGAAAAAGAATTTTGATATAAAACTGAATGTATCTGTATTAAAAGAGGGAGATAAATATATTGCATATTCTCCTGCGTTAGATATATCTACTTGCGGTAAGAATATTAAAGAAGCAAAAAAAAGGTTCAGCGAGTTAGTAGAGATATTTTTTGAAGAGACAGAAAAGAATGGGACAACAATGGAAGTATTGGAAGGGCTTGGATGGAAAAGAGATGATGGTTCATTAAAATCCCCAGTAGTTTTTCAAGAGGATAAAGATTTCAAAATTTTAATTGATGTCTAAATCTTTATGCCTAAGATAGTTGCTATTTCTTGGAAGAAATTTAATAAGTATTAGCAATCAATATTTACCTGTCTCTTTGGCAATAAACGGAGAGGTGGGTAATTATTGATTGCGAATATTAAGAATTTGTTAGTAAATAAGTTGCACATTTATTTTTCAAAAGCTTCAAGTTCAAAATCAGTAGAGAATGGTAGGTAAATTGGTTTGTGTCATTCCCGCGAGGGAATCTAGTAAAGATGTATTTAAGTTTACCGATAGGTAAACTACAAAGTACTAGTTACTAATTACTAGTTACTATTTAATATTGTTTTTGAACTTGAAGCCTAGACAATAGATTGCAACAACAGCTGTCTGATTATTCTTCTTATTGTTCTATGGATATTATTCTGTTTTGCTAAGGGCAAAGCAGAGTGATAGACAGAACAAACAGGAAGATTAGTCGGTTGATAGTCTAGCTGATAATTAAAAAAATGATTTTAATTTTGACCTCCCGAATTTCAAAATAGGGAACAAGTCAAAACCCCGATTATTCTAGGTTTAAAAATATTTTCTTCGTTTATTTATCTGTCATTCCCGCGAAGGCGGGAATCTCAAGAACAATAAATAAATACGACTATATTTCTAGAATAACGGACAATAATTTAACAATAAAAAATGACTACAAAAAAACATTTTGGTATTTTAGCCGCAATCGTATTTGCTGCTTCTGTATTTGTAAGCCCTGTTTCAGCTGCTTGCACTTTGCAGACATTAGGCGAATGTGACCAGGCTGGGTTAATGTCGTTGATTAGTAGTTTATCTGCTACTCCAACAGTAACCCCAACTGTAACTCCTACAGCTTCTTTCGGATCAATCCCTGCAGGTTTTACATTCACACAAAATTTGAGAATAGGCGCAAGAGGTGAAGAGGTAAAATACGTTCAAGTATTTTTAAACTCTGACCCAGACACTAAGGTAGCTGCAACTGGCGCTGGTTCTGCTGGTAATGAAACAACTTACTTCGGACCTGCTACTACAGCTGCTGTAAAAAAGTTCCAAGCTAAATATGGTATTAGCCCTGTTTTAGGAAATTGGTACTCTCTAACAAGAGCAAAAGCTAACTCTTTATTAGCAACAACTCCTACTACTCCTACTACTCCTACAGACACAGGTTGTTTGCCAGGAGCTGCATTTAGCTCAACTACAGGTTTACCTTGTACTGGAACAACAACTCCAACTAACCCAACAGTACCTGTAACTGGTTCTTTGTCTGTTGCTATCGCTTCTGACAACCCAGCTGTATCTACTTTGATCAGCACACAGGCTATTGGTGACTTAGCTCACTACACTTTTACAAATGGTTCAAGTGCAGAAGTTAAGATTACATCTGTTGAATTGACAAGGTTAGGTGTATCTGCTGATGACACATTGAGAAATGTTTATTTGTTCAATGGTGTTAACAGACTAACAGATGCCGGTTCATTGTCTAGTGGAAAGGTTACTTTCAACGATCCAAACGGATTGTTTACAGTTCCTGCTGGGCAAACTGTAACTATTGCTGTTAAAGCTGATATCGCTGCTGACCAAAGCGGACAGACAGTTGGTATTGCTTTGAGTGGTGTTACAACTACTGCTACATTAGCTGCTAGCTTGCCATTGAATGGAAACATCCACTCAATTGCAAATGCGACTTTGGCTACTGTTACTATTGGAACAGCTCAACCAAAAGCAAACGCTTTTGTTGATCCTGCTGCTGGTACAAGAATCTGGGAAGCTTCATTTGCTGTTAACAACAGAGATGTTAAGTTCACTAGATTATCACTAAAACAGATCAACTCTATTGATGCAAAAGATATTGCTAACTTTAAACTTTACATTGATGGAGCAGAAGTAGCTACAACCGCTTCTTTATCAAACGGTTACGCTATTTTCACTTTTGACAAGGTTTTAGCAACTGGTACAAGAAACGTTAAAGTTTTAGCAGACATTAACGGTGGTTCTTCAAGAATCATTCAGATGTCATTAAGAAACAATGCTGACATTGATATCAGAGATGTTGACTACAATGTTCCAGTATCTCCAACAGGAGTTCCTGCTACAACTGGTCAATTAACTGTTAATCAAGGTACTACTACTGTTACTGTTGACAACAGTGCTCTTCCAGATACTATTGCAAACAACGCTAGCGGTGTACTACTCGGAAAATGGAAAGTTAAAGCAAACGGTGAAAACATCAGAGTTGAAGGATTAAGATTCACTGGTGTTGGCGCTGGCACAGGTGCTGACTCAATCTCTTCTTTGAAGAATGGTAAAGTTATGATTAATGGTGCTCAATATGGTTCAACAGCTGGATTGGCTTTGACTGCTGGTACACTTTACAATGTAAACTACACATTCCAAGCTGGTGTTGAAACTATCGTTGAATTCTATGCAGATATTGCTGAAGACACAACAGGTGCTACTGTTTCTGCTGATGCAACAAACAACATTGCAAAGGGAAGCACTTTGACTATTACTTTCGCTGTTCCTACATCTGCAAATGGTACAAAACAGGTTTCATTAGGTACAGTTAATGTTCCTACTTCTGCTAGTACTGCTGCTGGTGTAACAGTTGCTGATGGTACATCTGGCTTCACAGTTGTTAAAACTTCTAACTTCGGTGACCAAAACTTGGTTGTTCCAAAGCCAGCTACAAAGATTGCTTCTTTCAACGTAACTGCTGGAACATCTGAAGATATTTACGTAAATAACTTTAGGATTGCTGCTGCAAACGTTGGTAATACTGGATTCAACAAAGATGATTTGGCAGACCTATACGTTGTATACACAAATACTGGTGCTACTGCTGTTACAACAACTCCAAAGAATACTGTTGATGCAACAAATGATTTCCCAATCAGCTTCACATTAGGCAAAGGAAAGTCTGTTCTTGTAGAAGTTTATGCTTCACTACAAAACAACAATACTGATGCTGCTGGTGATGTAACTGATGGAGACACTTTAAGAACTAGCTTGATTGTTTCTGGTACAGGTGCTTCTTCTGGTGTAGCTGTTGCAAATACTGCTACAAACGGACAATTGATTACTGCAAAGAACGCTAATATGATTGCTAGCAGAGATGCTACAACTGCTGTTTCTGCTCTTGCAGACGACAATGGCACAGTAAAAACTGTTGCATACAAATTTGAAGCTCAGAACGATGACTACTCAATCAGCAGATTGGTATTCACTTTTGCTGACCCTTCAGTAGTATCTACTGTTTCATTGAAAGATGGCGATACAGTATTAAGCACACAGTCTGGTGCAAGTGTTGTAACATTCAACCTTGGAACTCCTGTTGCTGTTAGTGCAAATTCAACAAAGATTTTGACTGTTGAATTAACTTTGGCTAGTGTTGGTCAAGGTGCAGGAAATACTGGTGCTGCTATTACTACAAACATTAGCTTAGCTGGCTGTTTAGCTAGATCAACTAATGGTGCCTTAACAGCTCCTGGAGGAACTCCTGTTGCTGGTAATGGATTGTATGTTTACAAGGCTGTTCCTACTATTAGTTTGGTATCATTACCAACTGGTACATTAGGAACTGGTACACAGGTAATATCTAAATTCTCTGTATCTACTAATGGTACTGGTACAGTAGGTTGGAAGCAAATTGCATTCAATGTTTCAAAATCATCTGATGGAACTAATGCTCCAGCTATTACTGCTTTTGAAGTACAGGAAGTAGATAGCAACACAAAGGTTCTTGCAACATCTGCAACCCTTACCAGTGCTGATGGTGCTGATCCAGATACTGGAACAGATTGTAGTACTCTTGATAGTTCTTGTGTTCTTACTTTCGTTGCTACTGAAGAACAACAGATTTCTGGTCAGAAGACTTATGAGGTAAGGGCCACTATTACTGATGCTAATGGTATTAGTACTGGTGAATACATTAATACAAGTATTCCTAACGGTTCAACAGTTTACAAAGCATCTAACACTTATGCTAATGCTGCTGCTGCTGGTAATAAAGTAGCTGCAAATGGTGCTCTTTATACTGCTGCTGGTGCTGCTGTTGCTAATGCTGACACTAGGTTAAATGCAGTTCCTCAGTATGATACTACTGATGTTGCTGCTGCCGCTACTGTTGTTGGTCATGATGCAGCAGACAGTATTGTTCAGGCTTATGGTATTCCAACAGGATTTACATTGACCATGGCTGAGGGTGCTACTGACAATCAGACCGCTGCTGACACATTTACTGTTAGCGGTGTATCTGGATTAACATGTACTCCTTATACAGGAACTGACTTTACTGGAGCTGCTCCAGCTGGCACAGCCTTTGCTTCAATCCAAAGTATCTTATGTACAGGAAATGGAATGAGGTTAGGTCTTGGAACACTTGCAGTTACAAATGATTCAGATACAACTGCTTCTAGTGGAACTATGACAGTTACTGTTACTAGAGGTCTAGATTTTGCTTCTGGTACAGCTGTTAGTGGTGCTGGTGCTGATTCTGATATTGGTACAGCTGTTAGTGCTGCTGGTACTCCGAGCTTTGTATGGACAGATGTTTCTGCACAAAGCCACAGTGTAAATACACTTGATTGGACAGCAGATTACTTGGTGAAGAATCTTCCAACTTCAACTCAAAACTTAACTAAATAATTTTAGTTGAGAGAGTTAGAGTGGATATTCAAAATTGAGTATCGTTGACACTTTCAGTGTTGCGCAAAACCCCCGAAAGGGGGTTTTGTGTTATATAAAGCTTAAGCTTTGTCATTGCGAGAAGCGAAGCGTCGAAGCAATCTCTCCCTTGTTATTCGTTTTATTATTTGTCATTCCCCTGAAGAGGGGAATCTAATAAAATGTCTTTAGTTTGCCTTTGGCAAACTACCAAAGCACTAATTACTAATTACGAGTTACTAGCTACTAAAATCATAATTATTAGAAACATGGAGGTCCGACCTTTTGGAGGTCCGACCTCGCTCGCCGGAAGCTATATTTTATATACAGAAAATTCTTGGAGGTCCGACCTCGCCGAAAAGAATAAGAATAATGGGATATTTAACTTGACCTTTATCTATCAATAATATATAATGGAACTACGAAAAATTAATAGTTCCAGTGTATATTATTATGGATAATTTAATAGTAAAATTGTATCAATCTTCAAAAACAATCTTATCTAGTAAGGATTTGGCTTTAATTTGGGAAATAAGAGATGAACAGAACTTGTATGCGAAGACTTCTTACTATGTAAAACAGGGTGTTTTAATCAGGATAACCCGGGGTGTTTTTGCTAAGAGTAAAAGCTATAATTTAAAGGAATTGGCAACTAGTATATATAATCCTTCGTATATTAGTTTTGAAACGGTTTTAAGAGAATCTGGCATCATTTTTCAGCATCATGATGCAATTTTCGTTGCTACTAAGTGGACAAGAAAGATAACAATAGATAAAAAAAATATTGTTTTTAGAAAGATGAAGGATTTAGTATTATTTAATTCTAGCGGTATTGAAAATAGAGATGATTATAGTATTGCTACTGCAGAGAGGGCATTTTTAGACACAATTTATCTGTTCCCAAATTATTATTTTGATAATTTAAAAAGTATTAACTGGGAAAAATGTGACGAGCTGGTAAAAATTTATAAAAATGAATCATTAATTAAGAGACTGAATAAGTATAGAGAAAATTCTAAGTAATATGTTGAATAAAGAAAGACATCAATTAATAATGGGTCAAATTTTGAGAGATATTTATACTGATATTTCAATTAATTCACTTTTGGGTTTTAAGGGTGGTACTTGTGCTTACTTTTTCTATGACCTACCTAGATTTTCGGTTGATTTAGATTTTGATTTATTACAGGTGACTGAAGAAAATCAAAAAATGGTTTTTGAAAAAATTGTGACTATTTTAAAAAAATATGGAACGGTTAAGAATCAATATCTTAAAAGATATACTATTTTTGCACTGCTTTCTTATGGCGATGAGGATCATAATATTAAAGTAGAGATTAATATCCGAAAAATACTAGAAAACATGAAGGATGTCTATGAAATGAAGGAATACTTGGGAATCTCTATGCTAGTAGCTAAAAAAGATTATTTATTTGCTGGAAAGCTGGTTGCCTTAACGCTGAGAACGGAAACAGCAACGAGAGACGTTTTTGACATACAGTATTTTGCTAAAAATCATTGGGGTATCAATAAAGAGATTGTAAAGGAATTTACTAGTAAAACCGTTAAAGAATATCTAGTGGATTGCATTTCCTTTGTAGAAAAAATAAAGAATAATCAAATATTACATGGATTGGGAGAGCTTATTGAAAATGAGAAACAGAAAGATTGGATGCGAAACCATTTAAAGGATGATACTATTTTTATGCTAAAAAATTATCAATCTGTATTAAAGTAAAAACTAAGGAAAACATTGGAGGTCCGACCTCGCTCGCCGCAAGCTATATTTTATATACAGAAAATTCTTGGAGGTCCGACCTCGCCGGTAAAAGTAAAAACAAAAAAGCAGGGGATACCTGCTTTTTAAGTTTACTGTAAAATTTCTATATTTTCATCTGTATCTTCTTCAAGCTCTTTGTCTATTTGGATGGTATTTATATTTTTACATCCGCGACACTTTATTTCTATCAAACCTTCTTCTATAGAACCTTTAAATAGCAATTTATTACAATTACTACATCGGTATTCTTTTAAATCATTTTTCATTTTTTTTGTATTATTTATTATTATAATTCGTCTCTATTGTAGCAAATAGGCGTTAAAGAAAACTTAAAGTTTTTCTAAAGAAAACCTTAAGAAAATTATTGAATATGTCCACCTTGCTGGACTGTTTATGGAGGCAATGAAATCTAATAACGAATATCTAATAAACTGTCTTTAATCTTGCGAAGCAAGTTACCTAGTACTAATTACTAGTTACAAGTTACTAATTACTGACTAATCTTGACAAATACCCATAAAAATATTAATACAAGGGAAAGGAAGTATTGATTTTATTGGGTAAAAATACAAAAATTATGAATATTAAGAAATACATTTTTATATTTGGGATAGTTCTAGCTGGATTATTTTTTTCATCAGTTGCTTTTGGTTGTGATTTGGATAATCCAAGCGATTGTACTCAGGAAGAACTAATCAGTATAATGAATAATTTGATTGCAAAATCAGGATTATCTAATCCATACAGTCCTAATATCAACAACGATTCTTATGGTTTAGGAGGTTTTCGTTTTTCACAGAATTTAGCTTTAGGCTCTAGAGGAGAGGAGGTAAGATATCTACAGAAATTTTTAAACTCTGATCCAGATACTCAGGTTGCTTATACTGGCTATGGATCTCCGGGATGGGAAACAACTTATTTTGGTTATTCTACTCGCCTAGCTGTTATCAAATTTCAAAACAAATATGCAAGTGAGGTTTTATACCCCATTAGAAAAACTAGAGGAACTGGTTTTTGGGGTTCTTTAAGTATTGCAAAAGCTAATTCACTATTAAGTGATGAAATAAATATTCCAGATAACAACAATGACGACAATAACAACTGGAATAATAACAACAACAATAATAATTGGAACAATAATAATAACAATAACAACTGGAATAATAACAACAACAATAATAATTGGAACAATAACCCAATTTATAACAATGGAACTTTGAACGTTGTTGTTGCTTATGATAATCCGGGTTCTACTACTCTTGTGGCTGGTCAGGCAAATGCAGACTTAGCCCACTTTACTTTCACTAATGGAAGTAATACCGAAGCGAGAATTACTGGATTAGAACTCCGAAGAATTGGTATTTCTGGTGATAGTGTTTTGAAAAACGTTTATTTATTTGATGGCAACACTAGATTAACTGATCAGGGCTCGGTTTCATCAGGAATCGTTTCTTTTAATAATTACTATTCTGGAATATTTACTATCCCTGCTGGAGGATCTAGAACAATTTCGGTAAAATCAGATATTGGTACAGGAACAAGCGGACAGACAATCGGAATTTCTCTAAGTGCTGTAAACTCAAATGTTCAAGTATCAGCATCATTGCCACTAACGGGGAATATAAGCACGATTGCCACTGCAACTTTGGCTTCAGTATCTATTACAAATGTCCAGCCGTCTGGTTCTCCAACAGCGGATTCTGCTAGTGGGGTTAGGGTTTGGGAATCAACTTTTAATATCAATAACAAAAATGTTAGACTTACCCGACTTGCATTAAAGCAAATTAATTCCATTAGCCCCAATGATGTAAGAAACTTTAGGTTGTTAATTGATGGTAGTGAGGTTTCAAGAGTAGATATGCTTGATTCTAATAATTATGCAATCTTTACTCTGGACAGAATATTAAATACTGGAACAAGAAATGTAAAAGTATTAGCCGACATTTACGATGGATCTTCAAGGAGTATTCAATTATCTCTCCGAAGTAGTGCCGATATAGATATTAGAGACAATGATTATGGAGTTTCTGTTGCTCCAACGGGCTTGCCTGCAACGGCTGGTGCAATCTTAATAAACGTTGGACAATTCTCAATTACTCCTCAGAATAGTTATCTACCAACATCTATTGCAAGGGGAGGAAACAATGTTTTACTAGGAAGATTCAATTTTAGAGCTACTGGCGAACCAATCAGAGTAGATAGTTTAAAATTCGGATTTACAACAAATAATGCAAATATAAATTCTCTTCGTAATGGTAGAGTTATGATAAATGGGGCACAGGCTGGATCTACTTCGGCTATTGTGAAGGGTGGAACAATATACTACACCAATTATACTTTCCAATCTGGCACAGACACTACAGTTGAGTTTTATGCTGATATCTACGAAGATACTGGTGCAGTTTCAGGAGATACAAGCAATGATATTTCATCGGGGGATACCTTTGCCATTCAAATGATGCCTCAAAGTGGAAATGCAACAAGACAGACTTCATACAACGTAATAGATGTTCCTGCTTCTACTCAATACAACGCTACTGTTAGTGTTTCTCAGGCTAATTTGACAGTATTTAGAAAAACTAATTATGGGAATCAGGCAACAGTATTACCAACAAATAATTTCAAAATTGGTTCGTGGTATGCAGTTTCTGGCACAGCCGAAACTATAAATGTAAATAATTTTTCATTTACGATTAGTCCAGTGTCTGGAACTACTTTCACAAATGCAGATTTGTCGGATATGTATGTTGTTTATTCTTTAGATGGAGAATCATCAATTACTTCATCTATCAAGAGTACAGTAAATAGTACAAATGACTATTCCATTAGTTTTACTTTGCCTACATCTAGAACATTGTCTATTGATTTATATGCAAACTTGAATGGAACGGTAAATACTGGAGATTCTATGAAAGCCGCTTTAGTAATAAATGGAACAGGAAGTCAATCTGGAACAAGCATGAATACTGCTTCAGTAGATGGACAAACCATTTCAAATAACATTCCATCACTAATAGTCTCAAGAGATGCCTCAACTCCAATTTCAGGATTAGTAGATGATTATGGCAATGTAAAAACAGTTGCTTACAAATTTGAGTCACAAAATGATACCTACACCATAAGTCAGTTAACATTTGCAATAACTGACCCTTCAGTAGTTTCAAGTGTTATTTTGAAAGATGGTGACAATGTTATCCAAACAATGCCAGGAAGTAGTAATGTTGTATTTAACCTTCCTTCATCGGTTTATGTCTATTCAAATAATTCAAAAGTTTTGACAGTAGAGTTAGTCTTAGCAAATGTTGGACCAGGATCAGGCAATAGTGGAGCAGATATTACTACAAATATTAGCTTGGCAGGATGTTTGGTAAGATCTAGTGGGGGAGTATCAGTTGCTCCTACTGGGACTCCATCATCTGGAAATAAGTTATATGTATATAAGGCAATACCTACAATTTCATTAGTTTCATTGCCAACCTCTACTCTAACCTCTGGAACACAGACATTATCAAAGTTTACTATTTCCACAAATGGAACTGGTACAATAGGATGGAAAAAAATAAAGATAAATGTAGCAAAGAATGCTGGAGCAGGAAAGGCTGCTATTACGAATGCCGAATTATGGGTGGATGGCAATACAAGAGTAGAGGGAGTTGCAACTATAGATACCTTGGGAGCAGAAGATCCTTCAGGAAGTATAACTTTTGTTGCAAATGATGAGCAACAAATTTCGGGACAAAAGACTTACGAACTAAGAGGATTAATTTCTGCAACAGGCGGTATTGCCAATGGGGACTATATAAATACAAACATTCCAAGTGCAATTAGTAGCTATACAAATCCAAATACATACAGCAATGTTGCTGCAACAGCTGCCACTTTTGTTTGGTCCGATGATTCAGCTCAAGGGCACAATGAAGCTACAAGCGACTGGAATTCTGATTACTTGGTAAGATATTTACCAACATCTACACAAAATCTAAACCGCTAAAACAAGGAAGCAGGGGAGGTCGGACCTTGATCGAGGTCCGACCTCGGTTCTTTGTTGGATTTTTGTGAGTGTTATGTTATTATGTGAGTAATATAAGTTAGAGACTAAAGAAGCCCCGGAGAGGGCTTTTTTATTTTTAAAATATGAAAAGGATATTTTTTGAAACAGATGAAATTTATCATGTTTATAATAGGGGAACTGATAAGAGGGATATTTTTTTGGAAAAAAGCGATTATGCTAAATTTTTAGATTATTTAGTTGATTTTAATAATCTTAAACCTATTGATAAAGAAAAACTAAAGGAAGAAAGGAGAAAATCTCTAAAAAGAGGGCAAGCTTTAGAATGTTTAGACATTGAAGACGATCCCTTGGTGGATGTTTTAGGATTTTGCCTAATGCCAAATCATTTTCATCTATTACTAAGACAGAGAATGGATGGAGGAATAGCTAAATTTATCCAAAGAGTTGCTACGGGTTATGTTATGGTTTTTAATACCAAGCAAAAAAGAAGCGGATGTTTATTTCAGGGAAGATTTAAGGCAACTCATATTAATACTCAAGAATATTTAGATTATTTGATATTTTATATTCATTTTAATCCACTATCTTTAATAAGAAATTCTTGGCTTAATGATAAAAAACTTTTAATAGATTTTTTAGCTGAATATCAATGGTCAAGTCATATTGACTATTTATCTATGGACGAGACAAGTAATTCTCCTATTGAAAAAAGCTTTTTCTATGATAATTTTAAAAATAATAAAGTCTATATGAAAAAAAGCAAAGAGTGGCTTGAGATAATTCAAGAAAAAAATAAAATGAAAGAGTTTATTGCAAAAGCTATTGACTATGAATAAATTTTGTTGCACATTTTTTAAATAGGAAAAAGACGAGGTCCGACCTCCAAAAGGTCCGACCTCCAAAAGGTCCGACCTCCAAAAGGTCCGACCTCCAAAAGGTCCGACCTCCAAAAGGTCCGACCTCCAAAAGGTCCGACCTCCAAAAGGTCCGACCTCCAAAAGGGTAGTGTAACAAAATTAACTTTAAGACGTTGTAATAAGTGAAGGGTCACAAAAGTATTTTTGAGGTATGAATTGATTCGTCTTTGTAAGTTTTTTGTGGCCCTTTGCGGTATGCCATCACAATTAAAGACAGATAATTTGGTGGATATTATTCGTTTTGAAATATCTTTTAATTGTGATAGAATAAAAATCAATGACAGAGAAGCTTTTAAAGAGATCAATTTTTATAGGACTCTTTTTGTTTTTTATAGGGTTTAGTCCTATCGTTAGCGCGGACACAGTTGGTCAGCGTGTTTCTTTTATTGTTGAGCCATCTTATAGTGCTTCAGGCTTAAATAAGACTAATTCGTTATTGGTGAAAAGCGGTAATGGAATAAATTTTTATTTAGAAGAATACTATTGGAGCAGTAGGACTGATTCTGAAAAAAATGAGATAATGTCTATTCTTAATGATCTTGATAGCGAGTTTGTTTCAAACATAAAGCCAAAATTAAATAATACTTTTGGAACAGAAAGTACACCAGGCATAGACAACGATCCTAAAATCGCAGCTTTATTTTACCCATTAAAAGGGAATGCTCGGGGATATGTAAGAAATATTGATGAATATAGTAAATTTACTAATCCGACATCAAATGAAAGAGAAATTATTTATTTAAATAGTGAATACCTAAAGAGTAATTATTTAAAGGAATTTTTTACTCACGAATACATGCATTTGATAACTATTAATCAAAAGGAGTTAAGGGTGGGAGGTAAGTCTGAAGATATATGGTTATCCGAGCTTTTTTCTGAGTATGCAGTAAGTCATGTTGGTTATAATGACAAAGAGAATAGTTATCTTGATAATAGAATAAATGTTTTTGTAAATAATCCATCAACGTCATTAACCGAATGGGGGAATGATGTTGCTAGCTATGGTTCAGTTTCAATTTTTGGAAGCTATATTGTTGAGAAATATGGAATCAAAACTTTAACAGATGCCTTAAAATCAAATAAAACTGGTATAGATAGTATAAATGAAGCATTAGCGTTAAATGGCTACAAGGATAATTTCCAAAAAATATTCACAGATTTTAGTGTTGCTGTTTCATTAAATGATTGCAAGTATTCTGAAAAATTCTGTTTTAAGAGTGAAAAATTAAAGGATTTGCGCGTCTTTACTTTAAATAACTTTTTACCATCGTCTGGGGAAAGTAATCTTTTTTTAGGGCAGAGCTTATCTATGTATTCTGCTCAATGGCAAAAATTCATTGGAGGTAATGGAGACATTAAATTTAAGTTCAAAGGGTCTCCAACTGGTTATTCTTCGGTTTATTACATTATCAAAAAACCAAATGACGAAATTGTTGTTGATTATTTACGAATATCTCCAACTACAAAAGAAGGCGAACTAGTAGTAAAAAATATGGGTAAGGACGTATTATCTATTACTTTTATTCCTTCTATTGTAATGTTTGGAACTACTTCTAGTACAAGCAAGTATTACTATTCTTTGAGCGCATCTACTTTTGTTTCCACTCCTACTGTACAAACTTTACCGATTTCTATTGATAAGCCTTTAAGTAGTATGACCAAAGATGAATTAATAAGTGTTTTGTTGCGCTTACTTTACTATGTAATATCTCAGCAGCAAATGAAGTATACGACAAATACCGTTATCTATTGATTTTTTGTAAAAGATTATTTATAATTCTTAATGTAATTCTAGAGGATTTATAGTCCCGCCCTTGCGCGGGATTTTTGATTTTATTAGCTCTTTTTTCATTGAATAATTTGATGTTCAAATTTGAAACATATCTTGAAACATATTCAGTTATGTTTCAAGTTTGCCTACCAAATTCTCTATGAGGAGTAGTATATAATAATTAAATAAAATTTAGATTTATGATATTTCTATAGCTTAGATAATATTTAAGTAGATTTAAATTTCTCAGAGAAATATACTACAATTTTATACTCACTTCGTAAAACGAAGTTAATTTATTAGATTCTTTTTCTATTTAGAATAAGAAAAAGAAAATAATGAATAATAATAAACATTGATCAAATGAAAAACATAACAATTGTCACTATTTTAGGGTTTATATTGGTCTCATTTTTATGCTGTTTTGTTGTTCATAGCTATTACAGAGATCAAGAAAGCAAAAAGCTTTTTGCTTCAAGTGTGGAAGATTTCCGAAGTAGGAAGGCTTATTTTGAGGATTTTGTAAAACGAGTAGAAGGAGATTATACTTGGCTAGATAGTGATAAGGCAAAGGTTTCTATTAGGATTCCTAGAGGATGGGAAGCTTTTGGAGGTTCTTTTTCGGCTATTTCTATAAAATCTAATGATTTTGTCCCTTCGGGTGGTGATATTAAAAAGGCGCCATTTCCTGAGGCTGGATGTTGGATAGATTTTAATGTACAGATAGATAAAATGAAAGAGGGGTATGTAAACCTTATTCAAGGAATATTAGATTCGCCAGACTATTTTACTGATAACAAAGAACAAAAAGTGAAAATAGGAAATAATTATGGGGTAAAAACTTCCGTAATAAAAAACGATAACCCTTTGGTTGGAGAAGTGGTCTTTTTGGAAATCCCAAAAAATAATTATACCTATAAAATAGACTCATATTTTTTTGGCAAAGATAGAGAAAGGTGCGAAAAAGAATTTGATGACTTATTGAACTCTTTGGTCATTAAATAAAACAAAAAAATGAAATTTGCCAAAATATGGTTTTGTGCCATTTTGGTGTCTTTTTTGCCTGTCTCTCAGGCAGTTGCTTTTGATTTTCAACTTAATAAAAATTATGTAGAATTTTCCGAAGTTGACTCTAAGAAAATTATTGGGTTATTAGCGAGGGAATTGAGAGAAGATTGGATAAGTTCTTTTACAAATAATCATTCTCCTCAAGAAACAACCGCTATCTCGTTTTTAAGAGATGCAAGTGTTTTTGATTTTTGGAATTACGCGTTAGCTGATCTGCCAGCCGATACGGTTATTAGTACTTTAAAAATAGCAATAAATGATTTTTCTTCGGAAGAAGAAACAGCCAAAAAATTAATTGATAGGATTGAGAAACTTTCGGTAAAAGAGGCAGTGCGTATTGCAAAAGAAGAATTATTTTCAAGCCATGCGAAAGTTTCTTTTGGAGCAATAAGAGGAATGAATTCTAAAGATAACAAAGAAACGATATTCCAGTATATCATCGTCTATAAACCAGTTATTAATAATAAAGGATTAATGACAATAAGATTTTATTCTCCAGAATCAATAAATCCGCCACAAACTAAAGCTTCTTACGGACTTTCTTTAGGGTTTGTAAATACTCTTGAAGATGGCGAAAAGTTGCCGCCATTTATGGTTGAAATAAGAGGTGAAGTAGAAGATGCTTTATCAGGAAGCTATAAATTTACGTCTTTAACGGAAACGAAAGTTTCTTTCTCAGAGAATGTTCCCGACTTAAAACTAGCTCCTGTGTCTTGGAAAGATAAATATGTTATTAATCCTTTAAAGGATTTCATTAAAAACATTCCGATTGTTGGCGAATTGTTTAATGCAGATGATATGGAGGTATTAAAGGGATCAGGAGGAGACGCTGAAAAAATAGAAAAAGAGGTTATGAATGTTATTAATGGGGATGTGATAGAAGCAAGCGAGTTGGAGCTGCCCCTAAGGAAGAATAAAGAAGATTCAAAAAAAGAAACTGAGAGGCAGCAAAAAGAAGAGGAAAAGGAAGCAAAGCAAAAAGAGAAGCAACAAAAGGAGGATGAAGAGAAAAAGAAACAGGAAGAAAAACTTAAAAAGGCAGAAGAAGCGAAGGCAAAGAAAGAGCTTGAAAAAAAGATTAAAGATGAAGAGAAAAAAAGAAAAGAGGAAGAAAAACTTAAAAAGGACGAAGAAAAAAGAAAGCAAGATGAACAAAAAAGAATTTTAAAGGAAAAAGAAAAAGAGGAGAAAATGGCAGAAGTAAAACAAAAAGCCGAAGACAAAGAAAAACAAAAACAAGAAAAAGCCGAGAAAGAACTAAAATATTCAAAAAAATGTGAAAGGCATAGTATTGCTCAGGTAAAAAGAAATTCAATTATTTTTAACGAGATTGCTTGGATGGGAAGTAAAGAAAATTCATCTTATGAATGGATAGAGCTAAAAAATATTGGAAACCAGCCAGTTGATATTGATGGTTGGAAAATTTATGGAAAAAGTAGTAGTGAGGATTTTGTTTTCAAAAAATCGCACATAGTAAATCCTGGTGAATATGTTCTTTTGGAAAAAAATGAAAAAGCAATTTCGTGGATAAATGCCGATTTTATTTTTAGTGGTTCAATAAATAATTCGGACGAAAAATATTATTTATATGATTCCGAATGTAATCTTTTTGATACTGTGTCGGCTGATCCCGATTGGGCAGCTGGAAGTAATGAAGAAAAGAGGACAATGGAAAATGCAGGTGATTTTTCATGGCATACATATTCGGGAAGCGGAATGAATGGAATCTTTGGAACCCCAGGATTTGCTAATTCTAACTTTGATAATTCGGTTGAAGAGAGGGTGAGAAGAGTTAGGTTTCCGGATATTTATAACCCACCCAAAAGAAAATCGTCGGCTTCTTTGGTTGTAAATGAAAATAAAGTAATTAATTACTGTAGCTTTGATGATATTTCTGCCGTCTCTCATAATCCAGTTATAATAAATGAGGTAGGGTGGATGGGAACGGCTAATAGTAGTAGCGATGAATGGATAGAACTGAAAAATATAACTGATACCGAAGTTTCTTTGTCTGGTTGGCAAATGCTTGATAAAAACGAGGATATAAAAATTGTGTTTGATGAGAATGATAAAATTGAGCCAAACGGGTTTTATTTACTGGAACGAACAAATGATGATTCTGTTGGTATGGTGTTGGCTGATAAAATATACTCTGGAGGACTGAGCGATAGCTCGGAATCGTTAACATTATTTAATACTAATTGTGAACTGATTGATAATATCAACGCTGTTGATGGGTGGGTGGCAGGAAATGCAGGATCTAAAAGAAGTATGGAAAGAAGTAGTGATTTTTCGTGGCATACCTATATGGATGTGATTAGTAGCGAAGGATTATATGCGACACCTCGTAGAGAAAACTCAGTTAGTAATGGTGAAGAAAATGAAGAAAACGACGAGGACGATGAAAATGAGAATGAGGATGAAGAAGAAATAAGCGAAATAGTAATAAATGACCTTGTTTTAACTAAGGGAGATATTAAAAATCAAATAATTTTAGAGTGGTCAAAAACAGAGAATAATCTTGAATACGAAGTTTTCTATTCTTTGCAAGAGAACGCAAGTGGCTTAATATCGGTTGAAAATTTCTTCACTGTAGAGATTGGTGATAATAACGAGAAAAAAAGAGCACTAATTTCCGATTTATATTTCGGTCATAATTATTATTTTAGTGTAAAAGCCAAAAGGGGAGACGATTATTCTCCGATATCAAACATAGTTTTTGCAACAATCGGGGACAGTGCTCCTTTACTTTCTTTTAAAACAAAAGACTATAGCAATTCTTTAAATAGTCAATCCGTTGGTCCATCAAAATACGAAGATAAAACAATTACAGGTTTCACCGATGAAATTGTTAAGTATTCTACATATGCTGTTGTTGATGCAAATGAAAATTTATACATAAAAGGTGAAGTAAATGGAAAGATGGCAGTTAACTGTTTTTATCCTGATGGAAGGCTAAAATGGCAATTTATAGAAACTTCTGGAAATATTACAATAGGTCACGATGGAACTGTGTATTTTAATAGTACAGAATATGTTTATGCTCTTTCTCCTGCGGGTAAATTAAAATGGAAAGAAAAATTTGCAACAATAATATCAAAAGATATTGTAATTGATAATAATGGCAAAATCTTTATATTGGCTTCTGATGACAAGCACAAATCAGAATTGTTTTCTTTAGAAGAACAGAATGGAACTATTGAAAAGAAAATGCTAATATCGGCAGATGAATTATGGGGAAATACTCCGTCACAACTTTCTTCCGAAATAAGAATGGATGATTTTGGTAATCTTTATTTCGCACTTTCTAATATTTTAATTAAATATAATATTGAGAATGATAGTTTTGAAAGGAGGGTCATAGAATCGGTTTGCAGCCAGTCAATCTATAATTGTCACGAATATATGCCAAACGTCTTAAGTATTATTACTTATGGAAAAACTATTTATGCAACATTTAAGGATGTTTATATTGGAGACTACGCGAATTTGAGTGGATTTTTTGCCATAGATGTTGATAATTTTTTAGGTAATCCTGTCTGGGAAACTTCAAATTATTTGGTTTTGGCTGTTAGTGGAAATATTGTTTATGGTTATAATACAATTTCAACAATTTTTGTCACGAAGTCAAAAATAATAGGACTAGACACAATGACGGGGAGCGAAAAATTTTCAAAAGAATGGAACAATATAGTCAACAAAAAAATTGCTTTTATTGATAGTGACGAAATCGTTTATATTAAAATAGGAACTAAGCTTATCGGCTATGATTTTAAAAATAATACAGAAGATATTGTTTTTGAAGTTGACTATGGAGAAAAAGAAAGTATATTTAGTTATAATGGTAAAACAATTTTTTCTGGAAATGGATTGGGGAGAATGGGGGAATAATCTGGTTTTTTATGTTATAATAAGTAAAAATTACTCATAAAATTTTGCTTATGAAAATAATAGACATCATAATGATTATATTGCTAATTATTCTTGGTATTATGGTGTATTATCTTTTTGGAATTTTCTTTTTCAAAGATGATAGTAAACCGATTCCGAGCATACCCGATATTATAATCAAAAATAATAATATAAAAGACGAAACAAAAGGGAAGTCCGTTATTAATTTAGATAGTTGTGATTTTAGAAAATATGATATGGACTGCAAGGTGGTAAAATTCTTAGAAGAAAATCTTGCATGGTCTAATAAGGCAGAAGGAGTTAATTTTTGCAGTTATGAATATTTAGGAGAAAAAGAGAATAATATTTATTTGGTGTCATCATGTCAGGAATTCTATATTAGTGATAGTCAGATGGTTTGTCCCGATAAGGATATTTTAGAGAAATGTTTTGTTTCAAAAGACAAGAGCGAATGTTCGGAATGCGAAATAAAAGATATTGATAAGCGAATTGTTGAGGGAAGTGGTGTTTCTATTCCTGTTAGACTAACTACGAATGGGAATACGTTTTCGTTGTGGACTCCAAGAGATGGGAGTTTGTATCAAAAGGATTTAAAAGCAGAATTTCCTAAAGATATTTATAACCTACTTTCTGAAACAAAAAAGAATTTAAAGGCAATAAATATTGAAAGGGCAGAAAACTACTTTGGAGCAAATGCAACTTTTGATATAGCACAAACATTTGATGAGTCTTGTAGTAATTCGCTTGATTGTCCAAAAGTGCCAGGTGAATATGCTATAAAATCTAACTGTCCTTATGAAATGAGATGCGTTGAAAAAAAATGTTCGGTTGGGTGTTATGATTTAATTGATCATTTAGATTTGCCAGTGCTAAAAGATTAAATTTGTGCCCAAATGAACAAAAGATAATTACTAAAAATAAACCATGGAGATATCAAAATTTTTGAAAAACAATATAGCTAACATAATATCCTTATCTACAATTCCTTTTGCTCTTTGCGCATTTTATTATATTTTTTTGGGTGATTTCTTTTTCTCTTTCTTATTTATAAACATCGCTTTTTTTCTAGATACTCTTGATGGTTATTTTGCAAGAAAGCTAAAGATAGAGAGCGAAATAGGAAGATTAATAGATTCTTTCTGTGATATTTTAAATTATTTGATTTATCCAGCATTGCTTATATTCGTTTTCTTTAGTTTTGACTTTTTATTAAGTGTGATATTAGGATCATTTATTGTTGTGTTTGGTATGGCAAGATTAGCAAGATTTACTAGCGAAGGATTTGTAGTAAAAGAGGGGAGAAATTATTACAAGGGTTTACCTGTGCCAGTAGCCTTATATGGAACAGCGCTTTGTTATGTCTTGTACCAAAAATTTCCCGAAATAATGACATATGCATTTCCTGTAATAATAATCGTTTCTTCGTTATTAATGGTTTCTTCTCTAAAAGTTAAAAAAATTAATAATGTATATTGGTATATATTGGTTTTAATTGGATTGCTTTATCTTTCGTTGGTGAGGTAGGTATCTATTTGCCGAAGCAAATAAAACATAAAAAGCAGGATCAATCCTGCTTTTTATTTTGAGAATTCAGTTTTTTACTTTTTTATGCTATATTTTGAGTAATATCAAGTAAAAATCATCTTATGAATTTATTAAATATCTCTAAAAAAATATCATACTTGTTTCTTTTTTTGTTGCCTTTTTTCTTTATTCCTAATTCTGTAATCTCTCCTGTTATGAATCAAAAGGCAGTCGTTTTGATATTTGTATTAATCTCAACGGCATTATTTTCTTTTATTGTTATCAAAAACAAAGAAAATTCATTGAATTTTGGGATTTTAGCAAAAATTTCTCTATTATTCTTGTTTTTTTCTAGTATTTCTTTACTTATTTCTGGATATATATTTCAAGGGTATTGGGGGTATGCAATGCAATCTGATACTTTATTTTGTTTAGTCCTATTCTTTTTCTTATTCTTTTTATTTAGTAATATTTTTAATTCTCAAAACAGGGAAAGAGCGTATGGGGCTTTTGCTTTAGGTTCTTTCTTTTTGGCATTGTTATATATATTTCAGATATTTTGGGGATCAAAGATGCAAATTCAGATGATTTTGCCAGTAAATACCGAAGCCTCAATAATATTCGCTTTAGGATTGATATTTTCAATATATTACATATTTGAGAATTTTGATTTTAAAAAGAATAAGAAAAATCAGTTGCGACTATTAGGAACTAGTATAGCCGTAGTTATTTTTATCGTAATGTTATACCTTATGGGAATAAAGCTCGGATGGTTTTTATCTTCTATTGGTATATTCTTTTTATTTTGGAATGCAATGCAAAAAAGAGAATTTGATTTTAATTCTCCAGAGCCTTTTATTTCCTTTTTGTTTGTGCTTTTCTTTTTGGTTAATTTTTTATTACCACTAAATGATCTACCTTTATTAAAAGCATATGCCTATTCGGAGCCTGTAATTACTTATGATCAAAGTATTAATATTATCTCCGAGACCCTTAATAGCCCAACTAAAATTGCACTTGGGACTGGTCCAGCATCCTTCCCTTATAATTTTTCGTTGAATAAGGGCGAGTCTTTCGGTGCAGACAGTAATATTCCAAATCATCCTAATAGCGGATTTTTTATGATAATAAATAATTTTGGGATTTTGGGTGGTTTGATATTTTTGAGTTTATTTTTGTTTTTTTTATGGAAAACAATTTCTTTTATGTTGGGAAGTGGAAAAGGTGAAAAAGATGAATTGCTTTTTGTTTCTTCAGTCTTTGTATTGTTTTTAGCATTTTTCTTTTATCGTTTCTCATTTTTAATTACGTCTCTACTGTTTGTTTTTTTGGGGCTACATACTTCTAATCTTAAAAAATATGAATTGTTGGGGGGGGAAAATAGGGCATACCAGGTAGTGATATTATTAATTTTTTTAGCATCATTATATAATATTTATTTTTTTGCCCAGTATCAAGCAGAACAAAAATATTCTACTTTTGTAATGTTATCCAGTGAGAGTAGCAAATATGAAGAAATTTTTACTGAAGATCAGTCCTTAGATAATTATATAAATCTTCTTGACGAATCTTTAAAAACTTTTCCTAATCCTGATTATGCGGTATATCTTTCAAAAACATATCTTTCAAAATCAGTAAAAATTTACGATGATTATTTTGACCCTAACTCTGATGGCGAAGAAAATGTTGATCTTAAAAAACAGTCATTTGATTATTTATCTAGATCCGAAAATTATGCAAAAATGGCAGTTGCCATGAACGAGAGAAATTTCTTTGCTTGGGAAAATCTTGGAATGATTTATGAAAACATTGAAAAGATAGATTCGTCAAAAGTTGGACAAGCAATAATTTCATATCAAAAAGCTCAAAGCCTAGCCCCATATAATTATGAAGTATATGTTTTGATGGGAAGGAAGTTGGAAAAAGAGGGGAAAAAAAGCGAAGCATTAGAGTATTATAAAAAGGGACTAAAATTAAATCCTGAATTTACAGAATTAAAAGAGGTAATCAATGCAATTGAGAAGTCAAATTAATGGAAAATATTTTTGAAAAGTTAAAAAATTTTATACCAGAAATAAAAGAGAATGTTTCTTTAAAAAGTTATTGCACTTTTCGTATAGGTGGAAGTGCAAGGTTTTTATTAGAAACTGGGAATTACGAAATGGTGATAAAGGCGATTTCTTTTTGTAATGAGAATAACATACCTTTTTATATTATTGGGGGAGGGAGCAATCTTTTAATCTCGGACAAAGGTTTTGATGGATTAGTAATAATATATAGGAAAAAGTTTAATGAGATAAAAATTTCCAAAGAATGTTTTAACAAAATTGACGATGACAAATATGAAGTCAATATAGAAAGTGCAATGTTTTTATCTGACGCAGTTGCGCAAGTTTCTTCTTTAGGGTTCACTGGGTTTGAGTGGGCTGCTGGAATTCCAGGAACGGTTGCAGGTGCAATCAATGGAAATGCAGGGGCATTTGATGGAGCTATTTCTGATTGCATTATAGATGTAAAGGCACTTCAAGTTTTTGATAAAAAAATAGAGATTAAAATAATAGAAAAAAATAACTGCAATTTTTCTTATCGTTCCAGTCTATTTAAGGAAAATAACGAATATATTATTATTTCTGCAGCCTTTGCTTTTAAAAAAAATAATACAGAGAATATAAAAAACAAAATACAAGAGAATATTAAAAGAAGAGCAGGAAAGCATCCAAAAGGATTTTCAGCTGGATCTATATTCAAAAACTACGAAGGTATAATAGATAATAAACTATTCAAAAAGTATCCTGAATTAGAAAAATTTCAGGAAAGGGGGGTTGTCCCTATAGGATATCTGGTGGAAAAATGTAATCTCAAGGGAACCAGAATAGGAGACGCAAAGATTTCTGATGAGCATGGAAATTTCATTATAAATCTTGGGCAGGCAAAGTCAGATAATATTTTAAAATTAATAGTACTAGTAAAAAAAGAAGTTAAGAGTAGATTCGGAATAGATATAAGAGAAGAAATAAAATATTTAGGGTAGGGTAATTAAAGCAAGATATGGTAAATGTCTTGTTTTTTTTGTTAGTATTCTGACTACCTACCAGAAGGTAGGTAAAAATATATCAAAAAAAGTTATCAACATATTGACAAAAATATTTTATGAGCGAAAATATAATTAAGAAATATTTTGGAAAAATATTTTTAAAAATATTTCAGAATTATTTTTCCATAAAAAATAGGGAAGAAAAAAATTCGAAAATATTTTTAAAAAAAATATTAAAATTTTGAAAGAGGAGATTATTATTCCTTTTAAAAATTAAAAGGTCGATTAAGACAAAAATAATTTTTTTCAAAAAAATGGTTGCTACTAAAAAACCAGCTGCTAAAAAAGTAGTTAAGAAAACAACTGCTAAAAAACCAGCTGCTAAAAAAACAACTGCTAAAAAACCAGCTGCTAAAAAAGTAGTTAAGAAAACAACTGCTAAGAAAGTAGTTAAAAAACCAGCTGCTAAAAAAGTAGTTAAGAAAACAACTGCTAAAAAACCAGCTGCTAAAAAAACAGCAAAAAAGAAGTAATTTACTTGCTTCTATAACAACCCTTCAAAAGAGGGTTGTTTTATTATACCTTTATGATATTATTGGCTTGGAAGGGTAAATAACAAAATAATATTTGCAAGGCCTATGAAATTTAACATTAAATCAAAAACAATGTTAGTTGATAATAGGATTAAAGAATTTATCGAAAAAAAGATTGGTTCTTTAGCAAAGATTATTCCAAAAAGTGAAATAATTCCTGTTGATGTGGAAATAGAAAAAAACCAAAATCATCAAAAGGGGGATATATATAAAGTGGTTGTTCAGTTTCTTTTAAAGGGCGGAAAATTAATTCGTGCTGTAGAAAAAAAAGAAACTTTTAGATTAGCAATTTCAAAAGTGAAAGATGAGCTAGAAGTTCAGGTTAAAAAATATGACCATAAGCCAGAATCACAGCGAAAGAAAGCGTTAAAAATTAGTACAGAATAATTTTTTTTGGAGATAACTTGGAATACAAAAAGAGCCAAATGAAATTATTTTGGCTTTTTATTTTATGTATAAAAATATGTCAATTATAGATTCATTGTTCGGTAATGCAAACAAAAAGTATATTCAGAAGTTGCAACCCGTAATAAAAAAAATAAATCTTCTAGAGGAAGAATATAAAAAACTTTCCGATGATGATTTAAAAAATAAGACAACTGTTTTTAAACAGAGATTGCAAGCAGGAGAAACTTTGGATGACATATTGCCTGAGGCTTTTGCTGCTACTAGAGAAGCTTCTAGAAGAAATCTTGATAAGAGGCATTATGATGTCCAATTAATCGGAGGAATGTGCCTTCACGCCGGAAAAATAGTGGAGATGCGTACAGGAGAAGGAAAAACTTTAGTGGCTACGTGTCCATTGTATCTTAATGCTCTTGAGGGAAAAGGATGTCACTTAGTCACTGTGAATGATTATCTGAGTCGTCGTGATGCGGTTTGGATGGGGCAAATATATTATGCACTAGGACTTTCTACTGGATGCATAAATCATGATCAGTCTTTCATATATGATCCTACTTTTATTACTGAAAAAGAGGAGGATAAAGATAAAAAAAGAGATGAATTGGGAGGATTTAGGGTGGTTCAAGATTATTTAAGACCTTGTAGTAGAAAAGAAGCTTATAGTGCCGATATTACATATGGAACAAACAATGAATTCGGTTTTGATTATTTGAAGGATAATATGGTTTATAGACTAGAAGACAAAACTCAGCGGGGATTTAATTTTGCAATAGTTGATGAAGTTGACTCTATTTTAATTGATGAAGCTAGGACACCTTTAATCATATCTGCTCCTGACGCTGAGAGTTCTTCTTGGTATTCTGATTTTTCAAAAATTACTCCTCAATTATCAGAAGGTGATTATGAGGTTGATGAAAAGGTAAAGTCTGTAGTATTGACCGAACAAGGAATAGAAAGAATAGAAAAAATTCTTAATATTGGAAATATATATAATGAAAAAGGTATAAAATATGTTCATCATTTAGAGCAAGCATTAAAGGCTGAAATACTTTTTAAAAAGGATAAGGATTACATCGTGAAAGATAACGAAATAATCATAGTTGATCAATTTACTGGAAGATTAATGCCGGGAAGAAGATGGTCTGGGGGACTTCATCAAGCCATTGAAGCAAAAGAGGGGGTGGCTGTTCAGGCAGAATCTATGACTTTGGCTTCTGTGACCTTTCAGAATTATTTCAGATTATATGATAAATTAGGTGGAATGACTGGTACAGCCGAAACATCAGCTGAAGAGTTTGATAAGGTTTATCACGTAGATGTAATTATAATCCCAACAAATAAGCCTGCAATTAGGAAGGATTTACCCGATAGGATTTATAAGAATGAAAATGGAAAATTTAAAGCAATAGCTGAGGAAATAAAAGTAAGACACGAAAAAGGTCAGCCAGTATTAGTTGGTACTACTTCTATTGATAAAAACGAAAGACTGAGTTTGATTTTGCAAAGGGGAGGAATTCCTCATAAAGTATTAAATGCTAAGCATCACGAAGAAGAGGGTGCAATAATTGCTCAGGCAGGAAAACCTGGAGCAGTCACAATCGCAACGAATATGGCTGGTAGGGGTGTGGATATTTTGCTTGGAGGGAATCCTCCATCTGAGGACGATAAAAAGAAAGTTATGGAATTAGGCGGGCTTTATGTAATCGGTACCGAAAGACACGAGGCTAGAAGAATTGATAATCAACTTAGGGGTAGAGCAGGGCGTCAAGGTGATCCTGGCTCAACTCAGTTTTATGTATCACTAGATGATGATGTAATTAGGATATTTGGGGGGGATAGATTAAAGGCGATAATGGAAAAACTAAATTTTCCTGAAGATCTTCCTATAGAAAATGGATTTATCTCAAAAAGCATTGAGTCTGCTCAGACAAAAATTGAAGGTGCTAATTTTGATTCAAGAAAATACACTTTGGAATATGACGATGTATTGAATAAACATAGAGACGTTTTTTATAGACAAAGATATGCAATACTTGAAAAGTCTGAAAAAGGCGATTTAAAAAATGAAATGCTGTCTCTATTTGAAAAAAATAATGTTCCAAAGGACCAATACGATAAAAAAGAAGCAGAAATTGGAAGTGAAAATATGAGGCAAGCTGAAAAAATAATTTCACTTAGGGTGATGGATGTTTTTTGGACAGAACATCTGGAAAATATGGAACATTTGCGAGAGTCAGTACGTTTGCGTGCCTATGGACAGAGGGATCCTTTAGTGGAATACAAAAAGGAGGGCAATATTCTTTTTAGAAATATGACGAGTAATTTTGAGAGCGCGATAATTAATTCTATATTAAATCTTGCTCCAGCAAATAATGCTCCAATTCCTCAAGCCCAAACCGAAAATGAAAAACTAATTGAGGAGAGAAGTAATTCCGAAGAAAAAATAACAGAGGGAAGTGTGGGAAGAAATGATCTATGTCCGTGTGGATCTGGGTTAAAATACAAGAAGTGTTGCGGAAAATAAAAATATTATAATAAATTTTAAAATCATATGAGTAATTTTGATAGAATATTTGGTTCAGGACCGATAGGATTACTTATAAGCTTGGTATTATTATTTTTTGCATTTTATCTAAAAGATTTGTTTGATATTCCGAAAATATTTATTGCCCAGGATTCTATACGTCTGCTAATTTTTATAATTTTAACTATTGTTAGTGGTGTAATTATAGTTTGGAGTATCGTTTCACTAAACCCAAAATTAAGAGGAAAAACCCTCGTCACAACAGGAGCTTTAAAATACTTTCGTCATCCTTTGTATGCCGCATTCCTAACTTTTTTTAATTTTGGATTGGCGATTTTATTAAATAATTGGATATTTATCGTTTGGGCAGTCATTCTTCATCCTATATGGCATTTACTTATTATTAAAGAAGAAAAGATGTTAAAAGAAATTTTCCCTAATGATTACGAAGATTATTGCAAGAAGACAGGAAGGTTTTTCCCTAAAATATTTTAAAATTTAATATATTATTAAAATATTGTCTACCAAGTTTACGAAAGACAAAGTTGTGGATTCGGCAGATGGGCAAATGGAAAAAATCAATTGGGCAGAAACTTCCCGGCCTCCTATTAACCCCTGTGGTTAATTATAGAAATATAAAAAGTGTGACTAAAAGAAACAATAATTTTTTAAGCTATAAAAAGAATTAAAAAATAATGCAATATCTTAAGGGCGAGAAAGAAAAGGAAGCAATAAAATGGATGAATAGCGCTGGTCAAGTTGCAAAATCTGCTCTATGTCATAGGGCAAAATGTGGCGCTGTAATAGTAATGAATGGTGAAATAATTGGAAGCGGGTATAATGCCCCGCCTCTTAATGATGAAAAAAACAGGACTTGTAGTGTACGAGACTATAAAACAAAGCCTGGATATGACAGGACATGTTGCATTCATGCTGAGTGGAGAGCTATGGTAGATGCTCTTAAAAAATATCCCGATAGAGTAAAAGGTTCCAAGCTTTATTTTTGTAGAGTTTCGGATGGGGGAGAGATATTAAAATCTGGAAAACCTTTTTGTACAGTTTGTAGTCGCTTAGCGTTGGATATAGGAATAGGGCATTTTTTGCTTTGGCACGAAGAAGGTATTTGTGAATATGGTACTGATGAATACAATAAATTATCGCATCAATATATTTATGGAGAATAATTTGATGCAGTAAATAAATAGTGTTATTATATTTGTAATAATAATTAAAATACAAAAAAATGACCGAAGAACACAAAGAACAACACAAAGAAGAAATGAAGCATACAAAAAAACGAAAAAAATTAACAAAAGGATTTTTGGTAGGTTTTTTTGCTGGCTTGATTTTGGCTGGATTATGCTTCGGAGGATATTGGATGTATGGAAAAGTAGGAGAAAAGATGAAGAATCTTGCAACAATGGATGCTGGAAGTCTTTCTATTGACGAAATCAAGAAAACAACCACCGATTTTATAAATGAGAAGCTAATGAATGGTGGCAAAATTAAAGATTTATCAATTTTGGATAAAAAAGCTTACTATAATTTAAAGATTGATATTGACGGGACTAATAGTGTTGAAACGATTGTTTCTGCCGACGGTACAAAGTTTTGTGTAAGTGCGATGGAAATAGAAAAAAAGAAAGAGGTTGTTAAAGCCGATAAACCAAATGTTGAGTTGTTCGTTATGAGTCATTGTCCATATGGAACACAGATAGAGAAGGGAATAATACCTGCGATTGAAGCACTTGGAGATAAGGTTGACTTTAGTTTAAAGTTTTGTAGTTATGCAATGCATGGAGAAGAAGAATTAAAAGAACAGTTAAATCAATACTGTATTCAAAAAGAACAAAAAGATAAATTAATTCCTTATTTAAAATGCTTCTTGAGTGCTGGTAATTCTGCAAGCTGCGTTGTTAGTACTGGAGTAGATAAAGCTAAAATGGATGCATGCGCTACTAGTAGCGATAAAGAATTTAGCGTAATGGCTAATTTTAAAAACAAGATTGGATATCAGGGAGATTTTCCTGGCTTTACAGTATTCCAAGCAGATAATGAAAAGTACAAAGTACAAGGCTCTCCAACTCTAGTAATTAATGGAAGCATAAATGAGAACGCGGGGAGGAGTAGCGCAGATTTATTAAAGGCAATTTGCGAGACTTATAATAATGCTCCAGAGGGATGTAAGGCATCTTTATCGCCAGAAACCCCAGCTCCAGGATTTGGAAGTGCAAGTACTAGTGCGACAAATTCTAATGCTGGATGTTCTCAATAATTTGTATAAAATTAACAAAAGCAAAGACAATATGTCTTTGTTTTTTATTAATTATTGGTATATATAGTATTATAAGAATAAATAATAACTTATGAGTTATTCAATAGTTGTCGCTTTCTTAGGAATAATTTTTGTTGCTTCTCTATCTTTTTTAGGTTTTTTATTTTTTAAACTAAAGCAAGATGCTTTAAAAAAACTTTTATTAGTTTTGGTTAGTTTTTCGGCTGGTGCATTAATAGGCGATGTTTTTTTTCATTTATTACCTGAAGTTATTGAGGAAAATCCTGATAATATGTGGGTATGGGTTTCGGTTATTTTGGGTCTTATAGTCTTTTTTATACTAGAAAAAATTATTCATTGGAGACATTGTCATATACCTACATCAAAAGATCATCCTCATGAATTTGGCATAATGAACTTAATAGGAGATGCTTTGCATAATTTTTTGGATGGATTAATTATAGTCGGAGCATTTTTAATAGACTTTAATCTTGGTATTGCTACTATTCTAGCGGTTATTGCTCACGAGGTTCCTCAGAAAATAGGGGATTTTGGGATATTAGTTTATGCAGGTTATAGTAGACTAAAAGCAATGATATTAAACTTTATTTTCTCCTTAATTTCAATTTTGGGTGGATTTTTAGCCTTGTTTTGGATAAATAACGAATTGATTTTATCTTTATTGGCATCGTTTACAGCAGGAAGCTTTGTTTATATTGCAGTGGCAGATTTAATTCCTGAGATAAAGAAAGAAACCTCAACAAAATACTCATTTATTCAGCTTTTTAGTATAATAATTGGGATAATAATGATGTATTTATTAAAAGTTTTTGTCTAGTTTTTGATTTGACTTTCAGAGATTTTAAGCATATATTATAGCTCAGAAAGGAAATTGACTTAAATGGCGTTTTATTATAAAAATAAAGAAATTATTAATTCGGAAACATCAGTTTCGCGGTTTAGAAAAAAATGACTAACAAAAAACTATTCTTATCATTTATCTCTATAGTTCTTTTGGCTGTTTTGGTGGGCTTTTATAGTTATCCCAAACCATTAAATGATTTAATCGGTGTAGTTAATAAGCAATTTAATTGGACCATATCAGAATTAAAAACAAACGAGTATAAATTGGGACTTGACCTGCGAGGTGGAGTGCATTTGGAATATAAGGCTGATTTAAGTAGTGTTCCAGATAAAGAAAAGGTACAAGTAATGGAGGGTCTTAGGGATGTGATTGAAAGGAGAATCAATATTTTTGGTGTAGCTGAGCCAATTATTCAAATATATGGTCAAGATAGAATTGCCGTTGAATTGCCAGGTGTTAGTAGTATTGAAGATGCTATAAAATGGATTGGACAAACACCTCTTTTGGAATTCTACGAACAAAAAACTGATGATGAAATGAAAAAAATGGAGGATATAGCCAAAAAGGTTCAAGAGGTTTTAGATGCAAACAAAGATAAAGATCAAGAGACTATTTTTGCTGAGGTACAAAAAATTCCCGATTGGCAGTTAGCTTATGATAGTCCATTCAAAAAAACAGAACTTACTGGAAGATATCTTCAAAAAGCATCTGTTGATTATAATCAAATGACTTATGCTCCTGAAATTAATTTGCAATTTAATGATGAGGGGGCAAAAATATTTGAGAAAATCACCGAGAGAAATGTAGGAAAATCTATCGCAATATTTTTGGATGGTCAATCAATAGTTGATACTACTGGTGATGGAAAAATAGATGGTGCCGATCTTTATGCTCCAAGAGTTGAACAGAAAATTAGCGGAGGAAAGGCTGTAATCTCTGGAGGAAAAGAAACTCTTGCTGATGCAAAAGTATTAGTACAAAGATTAAATCAAGGAGCCTTACCAGTTCCACTAGGACAACCAATAGTACAACAGAAAATTGGACCAACACTTGGTGCTATATCTTTAAATAATGCCGTGCAAGCTGGGGTTGTTGGTTTTATTTTAATTGTTTCTTTTTTGATAATATTCTACAGATTACCAGGACTAGTAGCATCTTTTGCGTTAATCGTTTATGTAATTTTATTAATGGGATTATTAAAACTGGTTTCAGTGACACTAACCTTAGCTGGAATTGGAGGATTAATTCTTTCAATTGGTATCGCTGTTGATGCAAATATTCTTATATTTTCAAGATTGCGTGAAGAACTTAAGGCAGGAAAGGATGTATCAACTGCAATAAAAGAAGGAGCACACAGAGCATGGCCATCAATTAGGGATGGGCACTTTGCAACAATAGTAGTTGCTTTAATACTATATATATTTGGTACAAGTTTTATCAAAGCTTTTTCATTTGCTCTTATTTTGGGTATTTTAATCAGTCTATTTTCAGCAGTCACTGTGTCAAATATTTTCTTGACGGTGGTCGCGAAAAACAAATGGATAGCTAAAACCAAAATTTTTTGGTCATAATTCAGAAAAGATAAAAAAAGAACTAATATGAATTTTAACTTTTTAAAATATTCAAAACTATATTTTATTATTGGAGGTATAGCTGTAGCGTTAAGTATTTTTAGTATTTTCTTTTATGGACTAAATCCTGGAATAGATTTTGAAGGGGGGAGTTCAATTAAAATTGAATACAAAGACGGGTTAAGACCAGAAAGTGAAAGAATAAAAGAAGCTGTCTATAAAATAGAAGAAATGAAGGGTGCTGAAGTCCAAGAGGTGGGGAAAAATGAAGTTTTAATTAAAATCAATAAAAAAGATGTAAATAGTGAGACTTATCAAAAAGTAGTCACCGAAATGAAGGGGATGGGAGAGATAATTGAGGGGTCTTCTAGTATAGAAACAATAAGTTCTCTCGTTGGTAAGGAGCTGAAAGATAAAACGTTTTTGGTGGCTATATTGGCATTAATTGCTATGCTTGCTTATATCTTCGTAGCATTTAAGAATGTTTCTTATCCCATTACTTCTCTTGAATACGGGTTATCTTCAACATTAATGCTTTTTCATGATCTTATTATACCATTAGGTATTTTTGCAGTATTAACAAAAGTATGGGGCGCACAATTAAGTATTCCAGTAATCACAGCTCTTTTAACAGTTGTTGGTTATTGTATAAATAATACTATCGTTGTTTATGATAGGATTAGAGAGAATATTAATAAGCATAGTAGTTTGTCTTACGAAGAGGTAGTTAATAAGAGTTTAAACGAAACTTTTACTAGGTGTGTTAACACTTCTTTAACAGTTATTTTAGCTCTAATTCCTCTATATTATTTTTTCGCTAACGAAGAAAGTTTAAAGTATTTCACTTTAATTATGGGAATCGGTGTTCTTGTGGGACTATTTTCGTCGGTGTTTTTGGCGAGTCCATTGTTGGTTTGGTGGAAAAAACACAAATTTGCAAAAAGAGCCAAATAAGTCTTTACAAAAACCAAATAAAATGTTATTAGTATAAGTAATGTTTTAATAGAAAAATTGAGTATGGACTTTGATTACAAAATAATATCTGAAAAAATCTTAAAAGACCTACCAGAAAGAACAAAAATAGTTCTCGGAAGGCGATTTTCTTTAGGAAAAACGGGAAAAGGAGAAACGTTGGAATTTATAGGAAAAAGCTATAAAATCACTAGAGAAAGGGTTCGTCAAATAGAAATAGATGGTCTTAAGAGAGCAAAGAAGATAATTAGTTCTTCCGATTTTAAGTCTGAATTCCAAAAAATTGAGAATTTTTTGGTTGAAAGAATAAAAAGCTATGGGTGTGTAAAGAAAGAAGATCAACTATTGTCCGAAATAAGTACTGAGGAAACTAAGAATTATGTCCTTTTTTTACTTAATTTGGTTGATGGTCTTGAGAGAGTAAAGGAAGATCAATCCTTTTATGCTTTTTGGGCGACGAACAAAGATTCTATTAATTTTTCTAAAAATGTCTGTAATGATTTTGAAAAGAGATTTAAGGAAAAGGGTAATCCACAATTAATTGGTGATGTATTTGCTGAATTTACTAACAGTTATCCAGAAAAAAAAGTTAGTCAAGATGTTTTTCTATCATTTCTAGAAATTTCAAAAAATATTATAAAATCTGTAGACGGAAAGAAAATTGGACTTAGGACTTCTCCAGAAGTAAATCCAAAAACAGTAAAAGACAAAATACTAGTAATTTTGAAAGAAAACCAAAAACCACTACATTTCAAAGAGATTACAGGATTAATTTTTGGACTAAATAGGGAATTAGGAGTAAGAGAAAATAGAGATAAAAAACTACACCCTCAAACTGTTCACAATGAATTAATCAGAAATGAAGATTTTGTTCTAGTTGGGAGAGGGTATTATGCACTTAAGGATTGGGGTTATAATCCTGGTAAAGTAAAAGATGTCATCTGTGCGGTCTTAGCCGAAAGTGGTCCGATGACAAAAGATGAGATTATTCAAAAAGTTTCAAAGCAGAGAATCGTTAAAGAATCAACTATTTTTTTAAGTTTGCAAAATAAAAATATTTTTGATAAAGACGAGGGCGGAAAATATAAAGTCCGCGAAGCATAATAATGCAAGAAACAGCAACTCAAATATATTCTATACTAGCAGGACTGGAGCAATACAGTCCTTATTTCTTTGCAGTATTTTATTTTTTAGGTCACGTATGGTGGTTTTTTTTGCCGTTTCTTTTCTTCCCAAATTATAGAGGAAAGTATTTGGATTATATGATAACCAAATTTGTTATATCCAAACCAAATGTGGTACTAGAAATAAAGCTTCCACGCGAAGTCACAAAACCTGTTAGGGCGATGGAAAATGTTATGAATACATTATTTTCCATATATGATGCACCAGGAGATTGGAAAGAAAAGTATTTTGAGGGGAAAATCGTTTTAAGAATGTCTTTTGAGATAGTGGGAATAGACGGAGTTCCTCATTTTTACGTGAGGTGCCCAAGAGCAGCAAGAAAGATTGTTGAATCAGCTTTTTTCTCGCAATACCCTGAAGTAGAGATATTTGAGGTTCCAGATTATGCCGATGCTGTTCCTCATGACATTCCAAACGATGACTGGGATTTATGGGGATGCGAATTTAAGGCGATGGCAAAGAGTGATGTTTATCCTATCAAGACCTATGAATCTTTTTTTGAAGAAAACATAGATACCAAAGAAGAAAAAAGGTTTGATCCAATCTCTACATTACTTGAAAATATGACCCTTCTTGAAAGGGGAGAGCAATTATGGATACAAATAATAGCAAAACCAGTCGCTTCAGTTGATGCAGAAGATAATTATTTCAAAAGAGGTAGAGAGGAAATTGACCGACTACTTGGAAGAAAGGCTGAGAAGAAAGCTGATATCTACGACGATTTACCAATGATTATAAGAATATGGGTATTGATTGCAAAAATATTGTTTCCTAGTTTTTATACTGGAGATGAAGATCAAAAAAAACAGGAGGATGAGTTTCCTTTAGAATTTAGACTAACACAAGGAGAAAGAGAGGTTATTTCTGCAATAGAGAGAAAAATATCAAAGACATGCTTTCACTCAACTGTACGTTTTCTTTATGTTGCAAGAAGAGAAAAATTTTCTGGGGCAGCTAAAGGATACGCTATTAGTCATTTTTCTCAATTTGCTACTCAGAATTTAAACAGATTTAAACCTCACAATACAACCAAACTTCAGGCCCCAGAAATAGCTAGATTAAGAAGATTGTATTTAAAAAAGAGGAATATGTTTATGAGGTATTATTACAGAGAATTATCATATGGTGATAGATTATTTATGAATAATGTCACTCCTACTGCCTTTTTAGCTTCTTCTGAGGAGCTCGCAACTCTATTTCATTTCCCAGGTGTTGGGGTTGTTCCAAACACTTCAATCGGTCGTGTTCCTACCAAAAAAGCCGCACCACCTTCTTCGCTACCTATTGGAGAATAGAATAATAGTGTAGAATAAAATATATAGATTTTTATTTTAATATTTTATGGAGCCTTTAAAGAATAGTAATATTACTTTTTTTGCACAAACCAGTTTTCGGGGAAAACAGGTTAAGTTTGGTATTAAACAAGACGATAAAAGACGTCATATTTATGTTATTGGAAAAACTGGAATGGGAAAAACTGAACTATTAAAGAATATGATCGTTCAGGATATTATAAATGGCAAAGGAGTTTGTTTTGTTGATCCACACGGAAGTGCTGCCGAAGAAATATTGCATTTGATTCCTGCAAATAGGGTAAAGGATGTGGTTTATTTTAATCCTTCTGATTTAGAGAATCCAATCGCATTCAATATTATGGAAGATGTCAGCGCAGAGTATAGACATTTGATTGCTGGAGGTATTATGACTGTATTCAAAAAAATATGGCCAGATGTATGGTCATCCCGTATGGAATACATTTTAAACAATACAATCCTTGCATTATTAGAAGTGCCAGGATCAACACTACTTGGTATAAATCGTTTGTTATCAGATGTTGAATGGAGAGACACAATTATTGCTCAAGTAAAAGACCCAGTCATAAAATCATTTTGGACTAAAGAATTTGCTAGATATACACAAAGATACGAAATTGAAGCTACTGCTGCTATCCAAAATAAGATAGGACAATTTATTTCAACTCCATTAATCAGGAATATTATTGGGCAAGAAAAATCGGCTCTTGATATGAGAGAGATAATGGATACTAAGAAAATTTTTATTATAAATCTTTCAAAAGGAAGAGTAGGAGAAGAATCTTCGCGTTTGCTCGGTGCATTAATGATTACAAAGTTGCAGCTTGCTGCTATGTCTAGAGTAGATATGGCTGAAGAAGAACGAAATGATTTTGCATTATATATTGATGAATTTCAAAATTTTTCTACTGATTCCTTTGCAAATATTCTATCTGAGGCTAGAAAGTATAGACTATCTCTAATACTTGCTCATCAGTATATTGCTCAAATGGAAGAAAAGGTAAGAGATGCAGTTTTTGGAAACGTTGGAACAATGATTACTTTTAGGGTTGGCGCTGATGATGCAGAATTTCTGGAACGTGAATTTAGTCCAGAATTTACAATTCAAGACATTGTTAATCTTCCGAAACAAAATATTTATTTAAAATTAATGATAGACGGAATGGCTTCACGACCTTTTTCAGCAGAGACACTTCCTCCCGTAAAGGAATTACCAGTGTCTATGGAAAGTGAAATCATTGAATATTCACGATTTAAATATGCTACCCCTAGAGAGATAGTTGAGAAAAAAATTGCAAGTGATACCGAAGAAGGTATGACTACTAGCGGGAACAGGGAACAGTCATTTAAGTCAAATGGAGAGCTGCACGATGCTGTATGTCAAAGCTGCAATAAAAAAATGAAAGTTCCATTTAAGCCAGATGGTAAGAGACCTGTTTATTGTAAAACTTGTTTGAAAAAAATGGCTGAAGAATCTAAAGACAAAAGAAGAATAGAGAAGCCAGAGATTTCAAACAAAGAAAATACTAAAATTTTTGTTCCAGAAAAAGAAGAACTAGAAAGTTTTAAGCAAGAAGATCCAATTAGTACAATAGAAGAAAACATACCTCAAAACGATGTTGCAATTGTACTAGACGTAAACACAGAAAGAGATAGTGATTTAGAGCTTAAAAAAGAAAAAACGAGCGATTCTTTTTCCGATATAGAATGGAATAGTGAGGACATCGTTTTAAATAGTCAACATTTGAATGAAAAAAAAGAAAGTGAAGAAGAAAACATAATGAAAGAAAATAGGGAAATACTAAAAGAGGTTAATTCCAAAGAATTAGAAACGAAATCTGGTAAAAAGATAGATTTTACTGGATTACTAGATATTATCAAAAAAGAGAGTGCTCAAACTAATACAAACTATAGTAAAAAAATTGTATCTCCAGGAGAAGTCGTAAAGTTTAATTAAAGCAACTTTTAATCAAATAGGATAACCTATTTGATTTTTTAAATAGTTGTGTTATCTTGTATTTGCGAGGTAAAAAATGGAAGAAGATGCTCATTGTGAGGCAAAGGAAGATGCTCTCAAGAATGCAGAGTTTTATCTCCAGCAAATATCACAAGGAAGAGGTGATAAATTAATCCTCTTATGCTTTATTGCTGATTATATAAAGGGAGGAATTCTTACTTTTGAGGAAATGGGAATAACTGCTGAGAAGTTATCTCGGATGGCACAAGAAGCTTGCATAGACAAAATTTCTAAACTGCAAAACGAGAGTGTAAAAGTAAGGAGTATTAACCTTGAGATACAAGCAATAACGCTAAAAGCTGGGAATATTTCCTAGTTTTTTTATTTTAGTTTTATTGCTATAATTTACTTGTAATAAAATAAGACTACCCCAAAAAATGAAAAGTTTAAAAGATGCAAATGTAAAAGGGAAAAAAGTTTTAGTTCGTTGTGATTTTAATGTTCCGATAAGCGATGGACAGATTGATGATTCTTATAGGATTGATCAAGCTGTTCCAACTATTCAATACTTACGAAAAGAAGGAGCAAAAATAATACTAATAAGTCATTTGGGAAGACCAAAAGGAAAAGATAAAAGCTGTTCGTTAAAAATCATCGCTGACTATTTAGATAAAAAAATAGGAAATGTTAAATTTTATAAAGATTGTATAGGTGGTGGAGTAGAAAAAGAAATAGAAAAAATGCTTACTGGAGATATTCTTCTTTTAGAAAATCTCAGGTTTTATAGCGAGGAAGAAGCAAATGATCAAAAGTTTTCAAAAAGTCTAGCTTCTTTGGCAGATGTTTTTGTTCAAGAAGGGTTTAGTGTTTGTCATAGAGAACATGCTTCTGTGGTGGGAGTTGCTTCATTACTACCTTCGTATCCAGGTTTTTTACTTGAAAACGAGATTAAAGTATTAACTAGGGGGTTAGCAAAACCAAAAAGACCATTGGTTTCTATTGTCGGGGGAGTCAAACTTGAAACAAAGGTAAAGCTAGTAAGAAATCTTTTAGAAAAATCAGATTATGTTCTTGTCGGAGGGAAAATTGCTAATACTATTTTAACAATAAGAGGAATTTGTGTTCGTGACAACTGGACAAAGGAAGAGGCTTCATTACTTGATGTTGCACAAAGTATAGATCTAACTAGTCCAAAATTACACCTACCAGTAGATGGGGTTATGGCATTAAAAAATCTTGATCAGAAGTATATGAGAATCGGGGGAGTGGGAACGCTTAGAAAAGAAGAGGATATTTTTGATATTGGACCAGAAACAATAGAAAAATACAAGGCTATAATAAAAGAAGCTGGAACAATTATTTGGAATGGTCCAATGGGCTATTCAGAGGTTTCTGTCTTTGAGAAAGGAACAAATGAAATAATGGACGCAGTTGCTAAAAATAAAGGATTTGCTATTGTTGGTGGAGGAGAAACTGTTGAGGCAATATTTAAAGCGAAGATGGAAAGCAAATTTGAACATATTTCAACAGCAGGTGGAGCAATGTTGGATTTTATTTCAGGAGACTTACTGCCTGGAATAAAAATATTAGGATAAAATAATTGGAATTGCTAGTTATGGAGAAAATAAAAAATATAGATATATTGGCAGAGATGATAAAAAAAGCTGTCCTTAAAAAAGAGCAGATAATTTTGTTTGGAGATTCTGATATGGATGGAGTTTCGGCGACAGTAATCGCCAAAGAGGCAATAAATAACTATGCTTTTTTTCAAAAAAAAGAAGTAAGTGTTTTTGCTTATTTTCCAGATAGAAAAAATGAAGGATATGGATTAAATGATGTTGTTTTGCCTTATATTATTAAAAAGCATCCAAAGGGTGGATTATTAATTACTCTTGATTGTGGTATAACCAACTTTGAACAAGTTAAAAGAGCTAGGGCGGCTGGTTTTGTTGTTGCGATATTAGATCATCACAAGCCAGTAGAGGACGAATTGCCAGATGCTGATCTAATCGTTGCTCCAAAACAAAATGAAGATAATTATCCTTTCAAGGATTTCTCAAATGCTGGATTATCGTATAAATTAGCAGAGGAATTATTGGGAAAATCTATGACGGTCCTGTTTAAAGAGAACTTGCTTGAACTTGTAGCGCTTGCAACAATTGCCGATATGATGCCCGAAAAAGATGAAAACATAGACTATATTTATAATGGTTTAAAGAATATTGAGAATAGTCAAAGACCGATACTAAAAGCTTTTTTTAGTATTTATAATCTCGGAGAATTTAATTCAAAGCGTGATTTAATTCACAGAATAAACAGTTGTTTTAATTTTAGTGCAATGGATGATAATCATGTTTGTCTACTCTATCATATATTAAGCGAAGTTGATTTTGAAACAGCAAAACAAGAAGCCAAAGAATTAATTGAAGAAAATCAGAGAAGACAATTTGAAATAAATGCCTTAATAGATGAAATAAGGCAATCAGTAGATAGTAAATTAGGAACAAATATTGTATTTGAGGGTAATCCTAATTGGGGAATAGAATATTTGGGATCAATAGCTTCAAAATTAGCATTATATTATAATAAGCCAGTATTTCTTTATCAAAGATACGATGAATTAAGTAGGGGAACAGTAAGATTACCTAAAAAATATGATGCTGTTAAGGCGATGGAAAGCTGTAAGAATTTGCTAATTACCTTCGGTGGTCATCCTCCTGCGGCTGGCTTTACGGTAAGTAATGGTAATATTGAAAAATTTCAATTGGCTTTAGTTGATTATTTCAATAAAGAAAATAGTAAATAAAAAGCTTTCCCTTAGGGGAAAGTTTTAAATTTGGATTTTCTCTTCCTCTTCTTTATTTCTGTCTTTTTCGGGGTATACATTTTTCTGATCGGCGTTTTCTTCGGTAGCTGGTCTAAAACTCCATTGATTACACATAATTTCACTTCCTTTAGGGACTGATTAAACTATATATTATTATTAAGACGTCGTCTATTGTTTTATAAACAAAAAGGCTTCCTAAAAAAGAAAGCATAGTTTAGTGTTGCGAGCGAATCGGATTGATTTGCTCACAAGAAAGCTCTTGTATGGCATCGGCATCAATAATGCCAGAGTCTTTGGTTGCATTTTTGGCAGCATCCAAACTGCCAAAGATAGCAACGTCCGAATGAACATTCATACTTATGATATAAACTATTATATTATTTTTGTCAATATTTTGTTCTCAAATTTTGATTGGATGTCTTATTTTGTAGTAATTATTAAAAATAAAAAACAGGAAATTCCTGTTTTTTAAATAGTAATAGATTAGTAAGCCGAATTCTGTTTCTAAACAATCATCTATCTGGGATATTAATTGCTTAATACCTCTAGCGAACTACTTTTTTCTTCTTTATAAGAAGATTTGTTCTTGCTTCCGGGTAAGAGTTTAGCCGTTTCATCTCAAAGGTTTCCCTAAGAGTTCATCCCAAAGGGATGCTCTTCATCTTTCGAATTAGAGCGTTTCTGTTCGCATCTCTTTCGCTTGCGCGAATGACGGGAATTACCCGCTACCTGTTTATTCCTTTCGGAATGGAAGTTCGGACTTTCCTCCCTAAAAATAGGGCGATTGTTCTTTCTATTACGGTAGAAATATTTTACTTAATTTGTCCAGCTTTGTCAAATCATTTGTTTTGGGCTATGATAAATTTATTATGAATATGGGATTTGGAAAGATTAAAAATCTTATAAGTTCAAAACAATCAACAATAAAAGGAGCGGCTATAATACTAATAATAACCGTTTTTTTAAGCAGGATATTGGGATTAATCAGAGATCGTCTTTTGGCGGGATTTTTTGGTGCGGGAATAGAGCTTGATTCTTATTTTGCAGCATTTAGAATACCCGATTTAATATTTAATATACTATTTGCAGGAGGAATTATTGTTTCGCTTTTACCAATTTTTGCTGAGTATCAAAAAAAAGATGAAAAAGAATCTTGGAAAATAATAAATACAATGATAAATTTCTTTATTGTAAGTTTTTTAGTTTTTTCAACGTTCTTCTTTATTTTTACTCCTCAAATAATCTCTTCTACGATTTCTAGTTTTCCACCCGAAGCTCAAGAAGCAACAGTTATTTTGAGTAGAATGATTTTTATAAGTGTGTTGTTTTTTGGAATATCCTCAGTTCTTTCAACTATTCTCAATTATTTTAATCGTTTTGTAGCATATTCTTTGGCACCGATATTTTATAATTTAGGAATAATATTCGGTGTTGTTTTTTTGGCTCCACATTGGGGTATTTATGGTGCGGGCGTGGGGGTAATAATCGGTTCTCTGGCTCATTTACTTATTCAGCTTCCTTCGGCTATTAAGTGTGGATATCAATACGAATTTACTTTAAAGTTAAGGCATCCTGCTATTAAAAATCTTTTCACCTTAATGCTTCCTAGAGCCATTGCTGCTTCTGCTAGCCAAATAAATTTTATAGTGGCTACTTCTATAGCTGCTAGTATTGGAGCAGGAGCTATTTCTGTGTTTTATTTTTCTAATAACTTACGATATGTTCCGATAGGGATAATAGGTGTTTCTTTTGCTACTGCTGCGTTTCCTGTTTTTTCAAAACTTTGGGCAGAGGAAAAGCGAGAAGAGTTTTGTAAATCTTTCACTTCAGTTTTTCTGCAAACTATGTATGTGGCACTGCCAATCGGATTTTTAATCTTTGCTTTACGTCAACCAATAGTTGCTACGATATTACAAACGGGACAATTCGGAATATCTTCTGCCGAAATAACTGCAGCCTGTTTGGGAATGTATGTAATTAGTACTTTTGCTCAATGCCTTGTGCCAATTTTATTAAGAGGTTTCTTTAGCTTAAAGGATACAATTACACCAACTGCTATCGCTCTAGTATTTGTTGTAATTTCTTACTTTTTATCAATATTTTTTGCTAATTTATTTCAAGAAAATATTTATGTTGCAAATATTGTGAAAAGTATTTTTGGTTTGAATGGAACTGTTAATTTCGGTGTTTTAGGTTTAGTTTTTGGATTTAATTTAGCTTTATTATCAGAGTTTTTATTGTTGATTATTTATTTTTATAAAAAGATTGGTGATTTTGGGATTAAAAAAATGACAATCTCATTTATTAAGATGTTTGCTGCAAGTTTGATAATGGCAATATCATCAGTATTTATTCTTTTTTTTATTCAAAATAGCATTGACCCAATACTAATAAATCTTATTCATTTACCAGAAATAGTTTATATTCTTTTTGATTTATGCTTAACCTCTAGTATCGCTATCATAATATATATTATTATCACTTCTATCTATGGGTGCAAAGAGGTTGATTTTTATAAAGATTGTGTGTTAAAGAAATTAAAAATAAGAAAATAAGATGAAGATTAAGAATTTCGTTATTATTAGTCATATTGATCATGGAAAATCTACCTTAGCCGATAGATTTTTGGAAATTACGGGTACTGTTCAGAAAGGAAAGATGCAGGCTCAGTTTTTAGATTCAATGGATTTAGAAAGGGAAAAGGGGATTACTATAAAAATGACACCTGTAAAAATGAATTATAAATTAAACGACGAAGATTTGATGCTTAACCTGATAGATACACCTGGTCATATAGACTTTAACTACGAAGTTTCTAGAAGTTTGGCAGCGGTTGAAGGGGCGATATTATTAGTTGATGCAACGAAAGGAATTCAGGCTCAAACAATTACTAATCTTGAGTTAGCAAAAAAAGAAGGCTTAAAGATAATTCCTGTAATAAATAAAATTGATTCTTTGCAAGCAAGACCCGATGAGGTTAAACTGGAAATCGCAACGTTTCTTGATGTTGATATTGATGATATTTTTTCTATCTCTGCAAAAACTGGGCAAAATGTCCCAGAACTATTAGAGAAAGTGATTAAAGAATTTCCATCTCCAAATGTTGAGGTTGATAAACCTTTTAAAGCACTTATTTTTGATTCAAAATACGATTCTTTCTTGGGTGTAGTTTCTTTTATTCGCGTAATAGAAGGAAAAATAAAATCGGGACAAAAGATTTCTCTTATAAACTCAAAAGCTCAAAGTGTAGTCAAGGAATTAGGAGTTTTTAAGCCAAATATGGTTCCAATTGATGAACTTTGTGCAGGAGAAATCGGCTATATAGCGACTGGGATTAAAGATCCAGAAAAAATTCGTATTGGGGATACTATTGTTTATGCTGGAGATGAAAATATTTTAACTGCTTTATCTGGTTATAAGGACCCAGAGCCAAAGCTTTTTATTTCAATGTATCCTCAAGATCAAGACGATTTTGAAATCTTAAAGGTTGCGTTATCAAAACTAAAATTAAATGATTCAGCTCTTTTTTATCAGCCACAAAATTTCCATATTTTTGGAAGAGGGTTTTTATGCGGTTTTCTTGGAACGCTACATACCGAAATAACAATGGAAAGACTGCGAAGAGAATATGATATAGAGCTCATAATTGGAGCACCTCAGGTAAAATATGAAGCAATGGATTCAAAAGATGAAAAAGTTGTGATATATAATTCTGCTAATTGGTCTGACTCGTTTAAATCTTTTACCGAACCATGGGCAGAGGTGAAAATAATTATCGGTGATTCTTATTTGGGTAGGGTTTATGATTTTTTAAGCGAACTAGAGGGTACTCATAAAGAATCTTATCCTTTTGGGTCTGGTAGATATATACTTATATACGAAATGCCATTGCGTGAAATAATTGGGAAATTCTATGAAAAGCTACTTAATATTACTCAAGGATATGCTTCATTAACTTATAGAGAATTAGAGTATCGTCCAGCTGATTTAGTAAAATTAGAGATTTGGATAAATGGTGAAAAGGAAGAGGCATTATCTAGAATAGTCCCCAAAAGTCGTTCATATGAGGATGCGCGAAAGCTTGTTGAAAAATTAAAAGATCTTTTACCGAGGCAAGCTTTTGCTGTAGCTTTGCAGGGAAAGATTGGAGGAAAAATAATTGCAAGGGAAACCATAAGTGCCACTAGAAAAGATGTTTTAGCTCATTTGTATGGTGGAGACTATACGCGAAAAAGAAAATTACTTGAAAAACAAAAAAAAGGAAAATCAGAACTAAAAGAAAAAGGGGATATGAGAATCCCCTCCGATGTATTCTTGAAAGTGTTTGAAACAGATTAGAAAAATCAATTAATCAGTGCTATAATGTCTCTGTTAAAAGCTTACGATAGAAAGAATTACAGAGATAATAAGAAGGATTATTATGATAACAGTAAAGATTTTAGTAATTTTTTTCTTGGTCTTTTGATTAGCCATAATCATTGAATTATTTTATAATAGGTATATGTTAGCAAAAAAAGGCAAAAAAAGAAAGGTTAAAAAGAGTGGGAAAAAGCAGTTTCTTCCGAAATTTTTTGGCACCATTTTCATCCTTTTTGCCGTATATTTATTATATACTAACGTAATGATATATATTGAGAGATCAAAGATAGAATCAAATTACAAAAATCTAAGCAGTTCTGTGTCGCAATTGAACAAAGAAAAAGAAGCTTTGAAAATGCAATTAGGAGAAACATATAGTGATGAATACTTGGAAAGAGTAGCAAGGGAAGAATTGGGATTACAAAAAGAGGGAGAGAGGATAGTGGTCATAAAGAAAGCGGAGAACAGTAATGATGAAGCTGAGGAATCTGAAGAAAAAAAAGTCGGACCGTTAGATGAATTGTTTAAGTGGATTTCAAGCATACTCCCGCAGAAATAATCTTGCCAGAGTGGCTTAATGGTAAAGCAGCTCTTTCGTAAAGAGAAGACTGCGAGTTCGATTCTCGCCTCTGGCTCACGATATGGATAGAAGAGAATCGAAGACGGAAGGAGGCAAGATGAGGCTAATGCCGAATGCCGACTGAGTCCGACCTGAAGAAAGTTTACAGAGTAAACTTTACTGAAGGCGATTCTCGCCTCTGGCTCACGATATGGATAGAAGAGAATCGAAAACGGAAGGAGGCAAGATGAGGCTAATGTCGAATGCCGACTGAGTCCGACCTGAAGAAAGTTTACAGAGTAAACTTTACTGAAGGCGATTCTCGCCTCTGGCTCATGATATGTAATGAAATAGAGCAAGAGAATTAAAGCGAAGATTAATTCTTAAAATTAACATAAGACAGTGGACAGTAAAAAAATAACTGAAAATCTGAAAAATAGGGTCCTCTTACTAGAGGACCATCTTTGACGTTTCAAGCTTGAACGAAAGAATTTCTTTTTTAAAAAAGGAGATTCAATCTAAAGATTTATGGAACGATAAGGAAAGAGCGATTGAATTGTCAAAAGAATTAGCAGAAAAGGAAGAAGAAATAAATTTTTTTAAAGGGCTAAAAAAAGATTTAAAAACTATTGAAGATTTTACTTTATTAGAAAGCAATGAAAGTCTTTCAAAAGAAATTGAAAATAGTTTAATGGATTTGGATAGCCGAATTAAAAGAAAAGAAATAGAATTTTATTTTAATTCAAAATACGATAAAGGAAGCGCCATTCTTTCGGTTTATTCAGGAGCTGGTGGTCAAGACGCACAAGATTGGGCTCAGATGTTGTTTCGTATGTATAATAGATATTGTGAACGAAAGAATTTTAAGGTTGTAGTGGTTGATGAATCTATCGGAGATGTTGGGAGTGAGGGAAGAATGGGCTTAAAGTCGGCAACTATTGAAATATCAGGAAAATTTGCTTATGGTTTATTAAAAAAGGAAACAGGTGTTCATAGATTAGTAAGAATTTCACCCTTTTCTGCTCAAAAGTTGCGACACACATCTTTTGCGTTAGTAGAAATTTTGCCGGAAATAAGCGATAATGAAGATGTAGGATTAAAAAACGAAGATTTGAAGATAGATTTTTATAAAGCTTCTGGTCCAGGTGGTCAGTATGTAAATAAGCGGGAGTCAGCTGTAAGAATCACCCACATACCAACAGGAATATCGGTCACTTGTCAATCAGAAAGGTTGCAGGGAAACAATAAAGATAAGGCATTAAAAATATTATCTTCAAAGCTTTATCAATACAAACTTGAAAGTAAAGCTAAAGAATTATCAGAAATAAAGGGAGATAAAATTTCAGCAAGTTGGGGCAATCAAATCAGGTCGTATGTATTGCATCCATATAAATTGGTAAAAGATTTAAGAACTGATATAGAGTCGACTAGTCCAGATGATGTTTTAGACGGAAATTTGGAGCAGTTCATAGAAGAAGAAATAAAACTAAAATAATATGATAGAATTCAAACAAGTTTCTAAAGATTATGTTTCTAATATAGGCAAGGAAATAAAGCCTGCCTTAAGAGAAGTTTCTTTTTCGGTAAAAGATGGTGAATTTATTACTCTTTGTGGTAGGTCTGGTGCTGGAAAAACCACTATTTTACGAATGATTGCTTGTGAAGAAAAACCAACGACTGGTTCGGTCGTTTTTTATGGTCAAGACACTATTGATATCAAAGAAAAAGATGCCTACTCAATTAGACAGCAATTAGGTTTTATTTTTCAAGATTTTAAACTTCTGCCATATAAAACTGTTTTTGAAAATGTGGCATATGCACTAGAAGTGACTGGTCAAGACACAAAAAAAGCCAAAGATGAAGTTATGAAAGTTTTAGATTTAGTTGGATTAACGAAAAAAGCTAATCGTTTTCCGAAAGAGTTGTCGGGGGGAGAACAGCAAAGAACATCAATTGCAAGAGCATTAATACATAGACCAAGAATAATCCTAGCAGATGAGCCTACTGGAAATCTTGATCCTTATCATTCTAGAGATATTATGAAAGTCCTTTTAAAGATAAACGAAGCTGGATCTACAATAATACTTTCAACTCATAATAAAGAAATAGTCAATAATTTAAAGAAAAGGGTGATCACTATTGATGACGGAAGAATTGTGAGAGATGAAGAAAACGGAATGTTCTTTATTTAGACTTATGAAAATAATTTATCCCAACAAAATGATTAATTATATAAAAAAAATATTAAAAGGTGGATGGAAGAATTTTAAAAGACAAGGATTTTTGAGTTTTGCCACAGCATTAATAATCTTTATGGTAGTGATGCTTGGAACTTCTCTTTTTGTTTTTGAAAATGGTGTGCAGTATTTTTCGGAGAAAATAAGAGATAAAATGGATGTCTCCGTATATTTCAAAGAAAGTGTTAATCAAGAAACTATACTTGACTTAAAAAAGCAAGTTGAGAATTTACCCGAAGTAAAATCAGTTGAATACACCTCTCCTGAGGATGCCTACGAAACTTTTTCAAAAACACACAAGGATGATACTTTTGCCCAATCACTTCAGGCGATACAAGTTAATCCATTTTTGGCTTCATTAAAAATTCAAACTCACAAGTCAGAACAATACAAAGTGGTGTCCGAGTTTTTTAAAAAACCCGAAATTGCCTCATATGTTAGAGATGTAAATGATCACAAAAGGGGAGAAGTTATTGAAAAGTTTTCTAATATAGCTACTAATATAGAAAATATTGGTTGGATATCTACTTTAGTGTTAAGTATCGTTGCCTTGATAATAGCCTTTAATACTGTAAGGTTAAGTATTCATTCTCAAAGAATTGAAATAGAAGTAATGCACTTAGTGGGAGCAAAAAACAGCTTAGTGCGAGGTCCGTTTTTGGTACAAGGAATGATTTCAGGTTTTTTCGCATCAGTAGCCGCTTTTATTTTATCAACAATCATTATATTTATAGCAAAAGATAAAATCATTGCTATTACCGATGGATTTGACATTTGGGGTATTTATATGGCAAACTTGTCAATAGTAATTTTGCTTCAGCTCGGTTTAGGTATTGGGCTAGGCTTAATTTCTAGCTATATTGCAACAAGGAAATATCTAAAAGGATAAGAAAGCGGATTTCCGCTTTTAGTGCGGGATCTGCTAATGGTAGGCAAAAGGACTCTGAATCCTTGAATCTTGGTTCGAATCCAAGTCCCGCAACATAAAACTAACACCCCCTCTGTGGAGGGTGTTTTAGTTTTTAGCTCCAGATTATGCGGATAAATAGCTTGATTATTTATAACATATATGATATATAGCAGATGTGCTATTAAAAATAATTAATAATCGTAAAAGTAGTGCGATTGATAAAAATGAATAATAAATGGAATATTGATTTTTGGGAGAAAAATGATGGTAAATGTTATCTAATAAAGGAATTCATTGAGCCACTCAAAAAAAATAACAAAGTCTTATTGAAGAATCTTTTTTCGAGAATGGATCGCTACGTTGGTAGACCAATGGATGATTTAATTCTTATTAATGACTTAGAAAAAATTGACAATGATTTGTGGGAACTCAAATTCCATACTCAAAACGAAATAAGATTTTTGGGATACAAGGAGGGCATTCTCGTTTTTTATGCTTTTTGTGGATTTATAAAAAAAGATCAAAGAATAAGGAATTATTATATTGAAAGTGCAAAAAAAAGATTAATTGAGTTTAAAAAAGAAAAAAACATAAAATGAATTATAAAGAGTATTTAGAAAAAGTAAAAAAGGAATTAGAATTTGATAATTATTTTGATTTAGGGGGATTAGTATTTGAGGCACGAGCCTATGCTGGTATCTCTCAAGCAGAGCTAGCTCAAAGAATGAATACTAAACAATCAAGTATTGCTAGAGCAGAAAGCGGAAGAACTGAGCCAAGTATTAGTTTTTTAGAGAAGGTTGCAAAGGCTGTTGATACAAAGCTGGTTTATCCTAGGTTTGAATTTATGTCAGAGAGAGATGTTTTCTATCAATCACCAGCTTTTCAAATAAGTGATTACTCTAATGAAATAAAAACTCACTCTATTAGTATCTCTTTTGATGCTTGTACTAGGGAAGGAATTGAATCATTATTAAAATGTTAAAATATGGAAAAGAAAATAAATTCATTTTTAAAATTAAAGTGGGCTCTTGTTTGCAGGAGCGTTTCAGTTGATCAAAAAACTGGACTACTAAGTGTTTTTAATGTTATTGAAGAAATTTGCCTAAAATCGAAAAGTGATTTGCCGTCGCAATTAGTAATTCCAGTGGATATAAATTTGGTTATTAATCTTGAGGTCGATGATATTACATCTTTAGATAAGCTCACTCCTTCTTTACGAGTGGTAATTTTGAATCCAGACAAAAAAGAGATTGGATGTAAGGATATAAAAATTGATTTGAGCGGCATTAATAACGATAAACTTAGGGTGATAATAGGATTTGATAGTTTTGATATTGATGATTTTGGTAGATATGAGTTTGTTATATGTGTAAAAGAGAATGACGGCTCAGTATATAAAAAAATAGGAAGTACTTCTATAAAAATAGAAAAAGAAGCACAAAAGTAATCCAATCGCTTTGTTGCATGGAACTTGAATCCTTGAATCTTGGATCGAATCCAAGTCCCGCAACTAGTTTGAGCGAAGTTTGCGTGCTCGAGCTCTGTGAGTTTAATTTTTTTTAATTAGAATGCTATATGAATATTTGGTACACAATTACGGGAGGAATAGATCCTAATGTAGCTCAAGGATTAATTGCTTGGGTTAATGGACAAGTATATGACGGACAAGTCACTAAGTTAACACTTTTTTTATCTTCTGTTGGTGGAGATATTGATTCGGCAATTAGAATATATTCTTTTCTTAAAGGATTACCTATCGAAGTTGAAATTATTGGTTTTAGTCAGATTGATTCGGCTGCTAACACAATTTTTTTGGCAAGTAAAAATAGAAAAGCATTAAAAGGGTGTAGATTTTTTCTCCACGAAGGCACTTTTACTATAGGTAATCAAACAGCGACGTTACACGCTCATGAAGAAACCCTAACTGTCTTACGAGAATTACTGAATAGAAATGTAAAAATTATTTCCACAGAAACTCAAAAAACAGAGTCAGAAATAGCCCAGATTTTAAAAGAGGGAAAGATATTTAACGCAAAGGAAGCTTTTGACTTTGGTATTGTCACTGAAATTTTGGAAAGATTGCCAGATTCACCTATTAAAAAAAACTGTTCTTAATGTTATGACAAAACTAGAACAATTTTTTAAGGATCAAACTCAAATACTAAAGGCTCAATCTATCGCTGCTTCTAATATTAATCACAGAAACTTAATTGGAAATTCCAGAGAAACTTTTATAAAAGAGTTTATTAAAAAATCATTTCCATCAAAATTTGTTATTGGGGCTGGTGAAATATTTGATTCTGAGGGAAAATGTAGTAAGCAGTGTGATGTTGTTATCTATGATGAGCTGATGCCCGTATTAGATTATTCAGGGTCTCAACAGTTTTTAGCTGAAGGTGTTTTTTCTCATATTGAGGTCAAATCAAATCTAACCTCAGAAGAATTGAAAACTTCTCTTGATGTTACTAAATCAGTTAAGTCAATCAAAAGGAAAATTGATGCCATAATGCACACGGGAGATTTACCTCAAAAGGTATTTTCATGTGTTTTTGCGTATAATGGAATATCAAAAGAAGCAGCGAGAAAAACTCTTGATGAATACTATAAACAGGAAACTGAAATAGATAATAAAATTGATGCCATATGTGTACTGGGTGAGTATATTATTCTTAAAATCCCAGATTATGATGGTATAACTAATCTTGTTGGACTTGAAACAAAGGATAATACGTTAACAATCTTTTTCACAGAATTGTATAGATCAATGTATAAGAATTGGATGGGCGAGCCAGATCTTTTAAAGTATATAGAAAATACAACTTTTAAAAAATTTTAGAGACCTCGAGATTCGTCGATATGATAAAAGTATTATAATCCTATAGTGTAAGGAACTTTAAGCATTATTTTAATCAACTAAAATATGAATATCGATAAGTTAATAAAAAAATTAAAAGCTGATTTGAAAAATGCGATGATGAGCAGGGATACCGTTGCTGTGAAAACTATTCGTTGTTTGATTTCGGATATAGATAATGCCGGAGCTGTGAAAGTAGAGCAACCAGAAGTGATGCTGATGTCGGGAGGAATAGCTGGAGCGACTAGTGGTATCGGTTCGTCGGAAGTTCCGCGAAAGGAATTATTTGCTAAGGATATCGTGGAGATAATCCAAAAGCAAATAGCAGAAATAAACGAATCTATATCACTTACAAAAGAACAGAGTGGTTTTGATATTTCGGAATATGAAAGACAAATAGAAATCTTAGAAAACTATTTAGAATTTATAGAAAAAGAAAATTTAGCTGGTATTTAATTTAAAATATCTTTTTCTAGATTTTTTAGTTTTGAATAAAGTAGAAAAAGGTCTTGTAAAAACAAAAAGTCTGGAATAGAATTACCAAAAGAAGGGGAATACCAAGAGCGTTTTGATATTTATTTTTGTTAATAAATAATTAATAAAATATGCTATACATTTTTGAGCAATATTTAATAACATTTGGTTGGGCTGTGACAGGTGCTATTTCTATGGCAATCGCTTTAAGTATCTTGATTAAGGTTTTTACTTTAATTACTCCTATTAACGAATGGGAGGAAATCAAAAGAGGAAATATTGGAGTGGCAATAATAATAGCGAGTGTTATTATTGGGACAGCGCTAGTTATTGGCTTAACTGTAATGCCATGATTCAATATAGAAAAATGTTTCTAGCTTTCCTATTTGTGGCGTTTTTGCCTTTTTTTGCTTTTGCGCATTCTGGAAAAACAGATGCTAATGGCTGTCACAATAATAGCGAAACAGGAGATTATCATTGTCATACAAAATCAAACAAGCAAGCTAAGGTTGAGGCTAGGAAGGATGGTAGAAGTGCTGCGAATAATTTTGGGCAATGTGAAATAAAAAGTACTTGCAAAGAAATGAATTCTTGCGAAGAGGCTAATTATTTTTTTAATGTTTGTAATTTAAAACGTCTTGATGGCGATAATGATGGGATTCCATGCGAATCACTTTGTAAATAGCTCTCATATTTATTTTTGAGTTTTTAGTGAGAGAATTAAAATTAATATTATACTATTATGGATGTGCGAATTGAGCCATCGTGGAAGACTGCTTTGCAGGAAGAGTTTGAAAAAGAATATTTTCGTGAACTAACAGAATTTGTAAAAGATGAGTACAAATCGGCTACAGTTTTTCCACCGCCAAAATTTATTTTTAATGCTTTTGATTTATGTCCATTTAATAAAGTTTCGGTGGTCATTCTTGGGCAAGATCCATATCATGGAAAAGGGCAGGCTCATGGTTTATGTTTTTCTGTTCCAGAAGATATAGCTGTTCCTCCTTCGCTAAAAAATATTTATAAAGAAATTGCCAGCGATGTCGGCGGGGTGATTCCTAATCATGGCAACTTAGGGGATTGGGCTAAACAGGGGGTGCTATTATTAAACGCAACTCTTACTGTTCGTAGTGGACAAGCAGGATCACATCAGCATAAAGGATGGGAAGAATTTACTGATGCAGTAATCCGTACAATTTCTGAGAAAAAGGAAAATGTAGTTTTCATACTTTGGGGAAGGTATGCCAAAGATAAGAAAGTGTTGATTGATGGAACGAAACACTTAATCCTTGAAGCTGCTCATCCTTCGCCGTTTTCGGCTTATGATGGATTCTTTGGTTGTAAGCATTTTAGTAAGACAAACGAATATTTAAAAGCACACAAAAAGGATGCTATTGTGTGGCTTGATGAAAAATAAAAATGATAAACATAACGATAAGAAATGAAAGAGAGGAAGACTATAGAGAAGTAGAAACTCTTACGAGGGAAGCCTTTTGGAATCTTTATAAACCAGGATGTGATGAACATTTTATATTGCATAAGATGCGCACAGTTTCTGCTTTTGTCCGCGAATTGGATTTTGTTGCTTGTGATAATGAAAAAATTGTCGGAAATATTGTTTACTCAAAAGCAAAAATACAAAGTGAAAGGGGAGAAGAGTATGAAGTTTTGTGTATGGGACCGATTGCAGTTTCGCCAAAATACCAAAGGTTAGGTATTGGATCTATGCTTATGAGCGAATCAATTGCAAAAGCAAAACAACTTGGGTATAGAGCAGTAGTGATATTTGGAAGTCCAGATTACTACCATCGCTTTGGTTATAAAAATGCTAGCGATTATAATATAAAAACCTCTACTGGTGAAAATTTTGATGCGTTTATGGTTTTGGAAATTCAGAAGGGGGGATTAACAGGGATTGAGGGAAAGTTTTATGAGGATGATGTTTTTAAGGTTGATGCGAAAGAATTGGAGGAATTTGAAAATAATTTTCCGTACAAAGAAAAACTAGTCACCGATACTCAACTAAGATAAGACAAAAATAATGCACCGTTTTTATATTTCTTTTTTTACGATATAATACTAGCATAAGAAATATTGAAATAAGTAATGAGATTTCAAAAAAAGAGAATAACAATTGATGGAAAGAGTGTCGTCTATTGGGAGAAAAATCCTACTAAAAAAGAAGTAATTATTTTTTTACATGGATTTCCTGGAAGTCATAGGGGATTAATGGATATGGCTAATGCATTTTTAGATTATAGATTGATAATCCCTGATCTTCCTGCTTGCGGAGAATCGGAATCATTTGATTATGTTCATAATTTAGAGAATTATTCAAAATGGTTGAATAATTTTTTGAAAGAATTAAAAATTGAGAAAATTATTTTAATTGGGCATTCTTTTGGTTCAAGAATAGGTCTTTATTTTGGAGGGCATTATAAGAGTAAGGTTAATAGACTAGTTCTTGTGACACCTGTTTCAAGAGTGGAAGGATTGATTGCAAGATTAGCTTCGCTTAATTTTAAAGTGGCTAAATATCTTCCTATGAGTCTGCAAAAAAGATGGATATCTAATCCAGTTTATAGGACCGCTGGGCATATTATTGTATTTAAAACATCAAGCAAAAAAAGAAGACAAATCTTAATTGCGAATGATGTAAAGGAGTTTAAGCATCTTGATTCTCGGGCAACTATACAGGTATTTGAAGAATTTTATTCTTCAGATTTATCTCCACTAGGCAAGGATATCAAAGCAAGTACATTAGTTATTGCAGGCGAAAAGGATGAAATAGCTCCACTTAATTCAGTTATTGATGTGGTTGAGCATTTGCCAGATGCTCAGTTAGTTGTGATGAAAAAAGAAGGTCATATTGTAGTAGCCGAAAGTCCGTTGTCTACTGCTAGTATAATTAAGGCATGGCTTGATAAATTTGACGAAGAAAAATAATTCTGCTAAATTATGTTTGTATGAAAAACTTACACATCAAAAATATTTATTTTTTGTTTTGGGCTCACACTAGCGAGTCATCTTTTGATGTGTAGAAATAAAATTCTCTAAAATCAAAACTGACTCCTACGAGTCAGTTTTTTTGTGGGGAATTATTTTATATTTATGAAAAATCAAACAATCAAAAAAAATTATATCTTGTTTATTTTGTTCTGGGCTTTTATTTTCCGGTCAGCTTTGGTTTGTAGACAATAAGATTCTGTTTTCTATAATCCAAAGCTGGCTCTTAAAAGGGTCAGCTTTTTTAGTTCTTTAACAAACGAAGGTGAAAAATGAGCTACTATGTACAGGATAGCGAAAGCCTTGCCAAAGAAATAATGGTAAGACAGGAAAACAGAGAACAGATTGAAAAACGCATAAATGATTGGGTTATTAGCGAATGGGGTATTCCTAATTTCACAAGTATAATCAGCGATGTATTGCCACTCCAGAGCGATGTTCCATATGGAGCTCTTTGTAGGCAAGTTGCAACTGCCAGAATAGAAGAGGTAAGCTTTTCTATGGTATGCAAATTGCTCGGATTAAAATCTTTGGATTTAACATATAATGAAGATGCATTTAGTACTAGCAATCGCGACAAGGTTCACTTATTAAAGTTGCCAGTAATAATTGGTCATTCAAAAAGCGGGCAGCCTATTGTAAAATATCAGAAGATTGTTGATTTCCCCCAGACTGGAAAGCTGCTTAATCGGATTTCCATTGATGGAAATGGCACAAATCTTCCAAAGTATCATCGTTCGCTACGAATACAAACCTTTGGAAATGATATTCCTTCTGAGTATGATATCGGTCCAGTATTTAAACGATATCTGTCGGAGGCTACGAATATGCCCGATTATGTCTATGAAGACGTGGATGGAATTCGTATAAAAAAAAGCAGTGCAGATGATTACGATTTATCAAAATCTAATCCTCCTGCTGATTGGTACTACCCATTGTATTTGCTTGCATTTGCAACGGGAAGAATGGTTCTTTTTGAGACATATGAAAATCCTGAAGGATTGGTATGTGATATTAAGGAGCATTTTTGTCATGCTATGGATATGATCCGAGATGCAATAGGCATTTATCCGCTTGTTGCAGAAATCGCACCGCTAAAATTACCAATGATGTATATTAACCAAGCTCTTATTGAGAGGAATGACTGGCAACAGGAACTAGTTTTACCTTCAAAAAAACAAGGCAAGATAGTAGATTTATTCCAGGATCTTGCCGATCAAGCAATATCTTTGAGGAAAAATAATTAATTTTCCTCAAAGATTTATTATTTTAAAAAATATGAAGAACTTTAACCAAATAGAATTTATAAAAAAATTAATCAGCTTCGGAGAGAGGCAGGGAAAAGCAGAAAACGACGCTGCTGATTTTATAACTAATTTTTTAACAGAGAGAAATATAAAATATTTTTTGCATAATTTTAACACCTTTATCCCCGACATAAAAAATTCATCGTTAATTGTAGATGGTGAGAAAATTGATTGTTATGCGACGTCTTTTGTTTCTGGTGAATTCGCTGGAAATGGCGATATTGTTAGTTCTCTGATTCCATCTCGTTATTTATTGGATTATTCTAATATTAATTTTAATCCAGTGTGTTCAAAAATTTCTAGAAGTAATCATTATTTTGCTCCCTCAATCGCTGTTTCAAAAAACGATTTATCTAAAGTAATGAACGGCACAGATGTTAAAGTAAAAGTAGATGTAGAAAAAAAAGAATACTATTCAAAAAATATTTTAGTTGGAAACACCAAAAATCCAAACAATATAATATTTGCTCATTATGATTCAGTTTCTATAGGAGCGACTGATAATGCTTCGGGCGTGTCGGTGATAATGGATACGATAATAAATAGCGAGGAATTGCTGGAGGATAATTTATTTATCTTTTCGGGAAATGAAGAATTATCTTATGATAGACCTTTTTATTGGGGACATGGTTTTCGCGCTTTTGAGAAAGATTACGTTGGAATAATGCGTAGCGCAGATTCTTTATTCGTGGTTGACTGTGTTGGCAATGGCAAGCCTGTGATTACTGATGACTTACACATATGCCGATTAGCTTTTCCTATTGCCTTTATTGATGAATTAGCTGGAAAAACAAGAATAATGCATGCCGATATGAATAAGTTGTTTAAGGTTTACCATTCGGAACTAGATGATATAAGTCAATTAGATAATAATCATTTGGACGAGGCTAGTGATTTATTAGTCAAAGAGTTGAAAAAATAGGCAATTTTATGCCTATTTTTGTTAATAAGGAGTCGGTTTGAAAGATTTGCTTTGTATGTTAAAATATAGATAATAAGATAAAACATATGGAAAATTGTATTTTTTGTAAAATCGTAGCAGGAGAAATTCCTTGTTATAAAATTTTTGAAAACGAAAAGATTTTAGCTTTTTTGGATATAAATCCAGCGGTACCTGGACATGTTTTGGTTATCCCTAAAAAACATTTTACCGATATTTTTGAAATAGATGATCAATACTTGCAGGAATTGATAGTTGTTGCCAAAAGAATTGCCGAAAAGATGAAAACCAATTTTGATGCTGGGGGTGTTAATCTGTTTCAATCAAATGGTGAAAATGCAGAGCAAACAGTATTCCATTTTCATTTACATTTACTACCAAGAAAAGGAAACGATAGGATAAATTTTTCGGAATTATTAGTAAATGCAGAAAAAATAGATAACATGAAGCTTGAAGAGATTAAAAAAATTTTAGGAGAATGAAATGTTTTCATTGCAACAGATAACAACTATTATTAAGCAAGAAGTGATAAATAATTATTTGCTTTTTTGTTTCTCCAAAGAAGCTATTAGCCGAAGTGTAAAAGGTTATTTACAAGCAGGATAATGTTGACTATGATAGGGTTAATTTTAGTGATATTGGAGATAAGTCGTGTAGATTTGAAATAGTTTATTTTGTAAATGTTAACAATTATGATGATTATATAAAAAGACAGGGAAAAATAAATTTTAAGGTGAAAGAAATAATTGAAAAGTACGATATAAAATTAGCTTAAAAAAATGACAACGAAAAAGAAAACAATTAAAAAAGAAATGTTCAAGACTGATTCTAGTGTTTTAAAAGATACAGAACATAAGAGTTTGGTAAAAAATATTGAGAACGTAAAAAAAGAAAACAAGGTCCAATTCACAAAGAAGAATATTAGCTCCAAAACAGTTAAAAAAATAAAGAATGATGATGATAGTGAAATATCAACTCGCAAAGTAAAAATAAAAGTAATTGGCGTTGGTGGTGGAGGTAGTAATATAGTTTTAGAATTGTCAAAAAAGCTAAAGGATTTTTCTTCTCAAAAAATAGAATTTATTGCTGCTAATACCGATTCACAAGCTTTGCGATCAATTTCTAAAAGTTTGAAGATTTTTCAATTCGGGTCAAAAGTCACTAATGGGCTTGGCTGTGGAAGCGATGTTTCTGTAGGTGAGAAGGCTGCTCGCGAGGACTTGGAAAGAATTAAGACATTATTTTCGGATGGAAAGGATCTTTACATCATTGTTTCTTCTTTTGGAGGAGGAACTGGTACTGGTGCTGCTCCTGTTTTTGCGAAAATTGCTAGTGATTTAAAATTATCAACCTTAAGCATTTTCACACTGCCATTTTCTTTTGAAGGGAAGAAAAAAATGGACTATTCAAATAACGCACTTGAGAAATTAAAGGAGTATGTTAATGCTTATATGGTTCTTCCCAATGAGAAAATTTTTTCATTTAGTAAAGAAGAGTTATCTTTTTCGGATGCATTGGGACTATTAAATGATAACCTCTCAAATTCTTTAGAAGGATTGTTTAAGACAATATATAATCCAGGATTAATCAATGTTGATTGGGCAGATATAAAAACTGTTCTTGAGGGAAACAAAAAAATAGCTTATTTGGATATGATAAGAATAAAAGGGGGACAGAACTTAGAAGAATTTGCAAAAAGTATATTAAAGAACCCTATTTTAGATTACAATTTTGAAGATGCTGATAACATAATATTCAATATTGAAGGGTCAAAAGACTTATCGCTGCAAACTCTTTCTCAGATAAGCGAAAAAATTAGTGAACATGTTCCTAATGCAAGGATAATTTTTGGTTTATCACAAAATCAAAAGCTTAAAAATGAAATAAAGATAGCTATTTTCGCTACCATTTCTGATAGCAAAAGCGATGGATTAAATGACCGAAAAATAAAGAAGGATAAGATTGCTAAACCAGTCGTAAAGGATGGTGTCTTGGAATTAGAAATTGATAGAAAAAAAGATATCAAGTTAAAGAAAGAGAAAAAAGAAAAACCAGTCAAAGAAAGCATAACAAGAACCGAATCAAAAACGGACAATAGTGAATTCCCGCAAGATAATAAGAAAGAGGAAACTAAGTCTTCTGGCGAAGCACCAACAAAAGAGAAGAATCAAATAAATGAAGAAGAAAAAGAAGTGAGAAGAAATGCTCTCCAGGCAAAAGAAATAGAAAGATTACAAAGAGAACAGGAGGACAGTAAAGAAAAAATGTTTGATATTCCGGCGTTTTTGAGAAAAGAAAAAAAGAATTAATAAAAGAATAAAAAATGAAATTAGACATCAAAAAATCAATTTTCCCAATAGCTGGATTGGGTACAAGATTTCTTCCCTTATCAAAAACTCTTTCAAAAGAAATGATTCCATTACTTGATAAACCTTTGGTTCAATATTCAGTTAAGGAAGCTTTTGATTCTGGTATAAAAGAAATTCAATTCGTATTAAGACCAAAGCAAAAAGAAGTACTTGAATATTTTGCGCGAAATAAAAAACTGGAGGATTTCTTAATAGAAAAAGGGAAAAAAGAGGAGTTGAAAATGCTTCAGAGTTTGGATATTTTTGATATTGATTTTTCGTCAGTAATCCAAAAAAAGCCAGCGGGAGATGCCAATGCAATATATCAAGCTAGAAAATTTGTTGGAAATGAAGCCTGTGGGGTATTTTTTTGTGATGATATAATTTATTCTGAAGAGCCGGGTCTTTCGCAATTAATAGAAGTATTTAAAAATTGTCAGTGTCCTATATTAGGATTAAAAAGATTGCCAAAAGAAAAGCTTCATAGTTATGGAGTTGTAGAAGGAGATAAAATAGCTAATGGTTTTTACAAAGTAAAGAGAGTTATTCAAAAGCCAAAAAATGGTGAAACCGATTCTGACCTAGCGGTTGTCGGTAGAATGATATTAACCCCTTCGGTATTTGAATATATTGAGAAGCATAAAAAACTTTTACAAAAAGACTTTTCAATAGTTCAAGTATTAGGAATGATGGCTGACGAAGGAAAATCTGTATATGGATATGAATTAAAAGGTGAATGGCTTGAGTGTGGAAGTCGTTTGTCATGGCTAAGGTCATTTTTGACATTAGCTATCAATGATCCAGAATTTGGACCAGAAGCAAAAGATTTTTTAAAAAATATTAAATAAAAAAATGACGTACGATCTCATCATTATAGGGTTGGGACCAGCTGGTATTACAGCTGGAATATATGCAAAAAGGCAGAACCTTAATTGTGTTGTAGTTGGAAAATCTTTCGGTGGACAAATGATGAGTAAATCGGTGGAAATAGAAAACTATCCTGGGTTTGAAAAAATTACTGGATATGAACTAATGGAAAGAATGAAAAAACATCTTGAATCTTTGAAGGTAGACATTGAAGAAGGTGAAGTATTAGAAATAGAAAAAAATGATTTATTTAAGGTAAAACTTGATTCAGATGAAATCCTTTATGGAAAAAGTATCATAATAGCTACGGGTGCAAATCATAAAGAGTTAAATATAGAGGGCGAATCTGACTATTTGGGAAAGGGTGTAAGTTATTGCACTACTTGTGACGGACCTCTTTTTAGAGGAAAAGACGTGGTGATAATAGGAGGTGGCGATGCGGGATTTGAGGCAGCAAGGTTTCTTTCTACTTATACTAATAAAATATATATTCTAGAAAAAGGAAAAGAACCTCTAGCTTCAATGGTGAACCAAAACATCGTAAGTAAAGACCCAAAAATTGAAATTATCTGTAATGCTGACATAAAAAAAATTGAAGGGAAAGATTTTGTTGAGAAGATAGTATACGAAGCGAATGAAGAGAATAAAGTATTGCAAGTTGGGGGAGTATTTATTCAGATAGGATATACTCCAGCAAGTGATATTTTTAGAAAATTGGTTAGTTTTAATAATAAAAAAGAAATAATCACCAACCCTGATACATGCGAAACCAATGTTTTGGGAATATTTGCTGCAGGAGATGTAAGTAGTGGAAGAGTAAAACAAATCATTACTGCCTGTAGTGATGGCGCTAAAGCCGCTCTATCTGCATATAAATATTTAAATAATAAATAAATGTCAATTATTAAAAAAATCAGAGCAAGAGAAATATTAGACTCAAGAGGAAATCCTACTATAGAAGTCACTATTGAAACGGCAGATGGTACATTTGTTGATAGCGTTCCTTCGGGGGCATCAACAGGAATCAACGAGGCATTAGAGTTGCGTGATGGTGATAAAGAAAGATATGGGGGAAAGGGGGTATTAAATGCTGTAAAAAATGTAAATGAAATAATCGCTCCTAAGTTAGTCGGGGGTGAATGTCTTGACCAGAGAGCAATTGATAATATGATGATTGAGCTTGATGGAACGGCAAACAAATCAAAACTTGGCGCGAACGCTATATTAGGAGTATCTATGGCGATTTGTCGCGCAGGAGCAAAAGCTCGCGGATTATCTCTTTATAAATACATCGCCGAATTAGCACAAAATAATTCTCAATTATTTTTACCTAGAGGGGGATTTAATATTGTAAACGGGGGTGCTCATGCTGGGAACACTTTGGATTTTCAGGAATTTATGGTAGTTCCAAATCATGGATCTTTTGCCGAGAACTTAAGAATTGCTTCTGAAATATATTATTTTTTAAAGCAATTTATTAAAAATAATTATACTAGTGCAGCTACTAACGTAGGGGACGAAGGAGGATTTGCTCCTCCGATTGAATTACCAGACATTGTACTAGCTTCCATAATGAAATCCGTTTCTTCTAGGCAGTATAAATTTGATATCATTATGGATGTAGCTGCCTCTCAATTTAAAAAGGATGGATATTACGTCACAAAGATGGGAGTATACACATCGGAAAACTTATTGGACTATTATGAGGAGCTAATAGGAAAGTATCCCATTATTGGAATTGAAGATCCTTTTGCTGAGGATGATTGGAATGGTTTTGCTGAAATTACCAAAGAAGTCGGGAATAACATTATGATTATTGGTGACGATTTACTTGTAAGTAATCCGAAGATTATAGCGGATGCTCATGAAAAAAAGGCTTGCAATACAGCACTGTTAAAAGTTAATCAAATTGGTTCGGTTTCGGAAATTATTGACGCTGCAAATCTAGCAAAATCTTATGAATGGAAAAGAATGGTTTCGCATAGATCAGGAGACACTATAGATGATTTTATTGCTGACTTTGCTGTAGGGATAGGAGCAGAGTTTATAAAATCTGGAGCTCCTGCAAGAGGAGAAAGATTGGCAAAGTATAATAGATTAGTAAAAATAGAAGAAGAGTTGAAAGAAGGGTCCGTGTAAAATTTAGAAGTGTTTGCAATTTGTATTTTGATATTATCTTTTTCTTTGACACAAATTTCTTGCTAGAAATTTGACTGGTTTGCTCTCAGTCAGAACAAAAGGCAAAGAAAAAGAAACATCAAAACAAATTACCTGTATGAAATTTGAACGTGCCGAAGAGGAGGAAAGTGAAAGAGGTTAGCTTGTTCCAAGCTTTTGATTGTTAGATTTTCGCTCAGCGAAAATATTGTAGATTGTTTTACAATCTTTTAAAAAGATGAAATAGGGTCCGTGTAAAATTTGTTTTAGTCGCTTAATAATATTCATTTCTCCAACACAAATTCTTTGCTAAGAATTTGTCTGTTTGTTCTCAGTCAGAACAAAAGGTGGAGAATAAATATTATTAAGCTTAACTTTAGTAAATTTTAACGTGCCGAAGAGGTAAAAAAGGAAAGAGGTTGATTGCTTCGCAATCTTCATTCTCAGTCAGAACAAAAGGCGTAGAAAAAGAAACATCAAAACAAATTACCTGTATGAAATTTTAACGTGCCAAGAGGAAGAGAAAGAAAATTGTAGATTGTTTCGCAATCATATAAGTATGTAAGTTAATTAATATATAAGTAATAAAACCATGACAAAAGTAAGATTATTTACAACGCCAATATGTCCATACTGCATGACATTAAAAAAGTTTTTACAAGAAAAAGGAGTAGATTTTGAGTTAATTGATGTTTCTGAGGATTTAGAAGCTCAAAATGAAATGGTTGAAAAAACAAAACAATCAACTGTTCCCGTACTTGATATTGATGGTGAATTCATAGTAGGTTTTGATAGGAAGGCAATCGTAGAAAAGTTGAATATCAAAGATTAACAAAAACAGGGATCATTCCTTGTTTTATTTTAGCTGGTTTATTAATCGTGAAAATTTACTTAATTTGCAGACGTAAAAAATTTGTAGTAAAATTACTTTACAAATAATAAAAACAACAGTAAATTTTTAAAATTTATGCCAAAAAAAATTGCAATAAATGGTTTTGGAAGAATAGGTAGGTGTGTATTAAAGGCAATTATTGAAGACGAGTTAGATATTAATGTTGTGGCTATTAATGATCTAACAGATAGTGCTACTTTGGCACATCTCTTTAAGTATGACACTGTTTATGGAACATATGATCACGATATAGCTGTAAAAAAAGATACAATTATTATAGACGGAAAAGAAATAAAATTATTTGCCGAGAGGGAGCCAGAGAATCTTCCATGGAAAGAATTAGGAATTGATGTTGTCGTTGAGTGTACTGGAGAATTCACAAAAAAGGAAGATGCGATAAAACATATTAACGCTGGGGCAAAAAGAGTTGTAATCTCTGCTCCAAGCAAGTCCGACGATGTTCCTTCGTATGTAATTGGCATAAATCATAAATCTTATAAAAATGAACCAATAATTGATATGGGTTCATGTACAACTAATTGTTTGGCTCCATTGGTTAAAGTTCTTGAAGATGAATTTGGAATTGTAAATGGATTTATGACAACGGTTCATTCTTATACTAATGATCAAAGAGTACTTGACCTACCCCATAAAGACCTGAGGCGTGCCAGAACTGCTGCTGAAAATATAATTCCAACAAGTACGGGCGCCGCTAAAGCAATTCATAAAGTAATACCTACGGTAAAAGGGAAGTTGGATGGTTTCGCAATAAGAGTTCCAACTCCTGTTGTGTCGGTTGTTGATCTTACTTGTATTGTAAAAAAGGAAACCACTGTGGACGATTTGTTAAAAATATTTAGAAAAAAAAGTAAATCTGGAGATTTAAGAGGTATCCTTTTTGTTGAGGATGAACCATTAGTATCTTCTGATTTTATCGGAAACCCTTATTCTTCAATTCTTGATGCCGAATTCACAAAAGTAAATAAAAATATGGTTAAATTACTAGCTTGGTATGATAATGAGTGGGGATATTCTTGCAGACTTGCAGAACTGACCGAATTTGTAGCAAAAAAGATAAAAAAGTAAGCAAAAATTAACAAAAAATCCAGTTCAAAGCTGGATTTTTTTCCTTGTCAAAAAGCCCTATTTAATGTATTATTTAAAGCAATGGAAGAAAAAAATTTTTTATCAGAAATATTTGATTTGGCGAAAATTATATTAATTGCTCTCTTGATAGTAATTCCTATCAGGTTTTTTGTTTTTCAGCCCTTTATGGTCAGCGGAGCATCAATGGAGCCTAATTTTCATTCAACTGATTATTTGATTATTGATGAGTTATCTTATCGTTTTGGTGAGCCTCAACGAGGGGATGTTATCGTTTTTAAATACCCCAAAAACCCAGATTTTAAATATATTAAGAGGATTATTGGTTTTCCTACCGAAACAGTAGAAATTAAAGATGGGAAAATATATATCATGAAAGATAGCAAAACAATCATTTTGGATGAGAATTATTTACCTCAAGAGTCCATAACAGAATGGATAAGAGGTTCAAACTATGGTCCTATTACTCTTAAAGATGATGAATACTTTGTTTTGGGAGATAACCGAAACTATTCTGCTGATTCTAGAACTTGGGGAGTATTACCAAAGGAAAATATAATTGGGAAGGTCGCTTTTACCTTTTCGGTGACAGAATTGTTAAATAAAAAAACCGAAACAAATAAAGAAAGTTATTAATCTAAAATAAATTTATGGCTAAGTTAAAATTCCAAACTCCAACTGGAATGCATGATATTTTGCCAGAAGATCAACTTTACTATCAAAAAGTATTTGATACAGCAAAAAAGCTTTTTGATTATTACGGTTATTCAAGAATAGAAACCCCTATTCTTGAATCAACAGACCTTTTTGTTAGAAGCGTGGGAGAAAATACAGATATAGTTGAAAAAGAAATGTACAGCTTTAAAACAAAAGGTGGAGATATGGTGGTGCTGCGACCAGAAGGAACGGCTCCAGTCATGAGGGCTTATTTTCAGAATGGAATGGTTTCAATGCCTCAGCCAGTTAAATTGTGGTATTATGGTCCATTCTTTCGTTATGAAAGACCGCAAGCTGGAAGATATAGACAGTTTCATCAGTTTGGGGCAGAAGTAATAGGAGACAGTGATCCTTTGTTTGATATGCAAACAATCGTAATTCTTTACAATATACTAGAAGATTTAAAAATAAAAAATCTTATTGTTAGAATTAATTCAATAGGAGACGAGACTTGTAGGGGCGAATACAAAAAAGCGCTTTCTAAATTCTTAAGAAATAAAAAAAATGATCTATGTCGCGATTGTCAAAAAAGATCAAAGACTAATATATTAAGAGTTCTTGACTGCAAAGAGCCAAAATGTAGAGAAATAATAAGTCAAGCTCCGCAGACAATGGATTATTTATGCGAAAGTTGCAAAAACCATCTAAAAGAAGTTCTAGAATACTTAGAAGAATTAAAAATTCCTTATATCTTAGATCCATTTTTAGTAAGAGGATTAGACTATTATACGAAAACCGTTTTTGAAGTAGAAACTCAAGATAACGAGGGAGGTAGACAAGAGAGCTTGGCAGGAGGCGGAAGATATGATATCTTGGGGAAAGCTATAGCAGGTGAGGCTGTTCCTGCCTGTGGTATGGCGGTTGGCGTAGAGCGAATAGTTCAAAAAATGAGAGACAATAACGTAGATGTTTCTACAAAAAGAAGTGCCGAAGTATTCTTAGCCCAAATAGGACCAATTGCCAAAAAAAGAGGAATGGTTATTATGGAAGAGTTTCGCAGGGCCAATATGAAGGTAGCCGAATGTTTCAATAAGGACTCTTTGAAGTATCAATTAGCAAAAGCTAATAAGTTGGGCATAAACAATGTGGTAATTATTGGACAAAAAGAAGCTATCCAAAACATCGCTATTATTAGAAACATGGAAACTGGAAAACAATCCGAGATTCCTCAAGAAGATATAGTAAAAGAAATTAAAAAAAGGATAAAAGAAGAAAATTAAATTTAAAAAGAGTAAAAAGTAAAGAATATGAAAATTAGTAAATTACCGAAAGAAACATCTCAGTCATTAGTATATCGCTTCACAAAAGCTGTTAAAAGTAGTGGAGTATTGGTTGAGGCAAGAAAAAGAAAATTCAGAGCTAGAATCAAAAGTGATAATCTTGCAAAAAGAGCAGCCCTCGTAAGGGTAGAAAAAAAGGCTCAATACGACAAAATGAAAAAACTTGGAAAAATTTAATTATCAAAAGCAGCCGTTTTTAAATGTGCTGTTTTTAATTAAAAAACAAAATGTTATCAGAACAAATAAAACAAGACTTAATAGCAGGGCAGAAGGCAAAAGACGAAAAAGTAGTTTCTTGCTTGAGAATGCTTAAAGCTGCTATTACAAATAAAGAAATAGAAAAGAGGCTAAAAATAGTTGAAAGTAATCCAAATTTGAGTGAAGAGGATTTATCTAATCAATCAAGACTCAATGATGAAGAGATAGTAGAAGTTATTTCTCTGGAAGTTAAAAAAAGACGTGATAGTATTTTAAGCTTTGAAAAAGGTGGAAGAATGGATTTGGTAGAAAGGGAAACTGCTGAACTGAATATTTTGAAAAAATATATGCCAGCTGAATTAACCGAAGAAGAAATACGAACTCTTGTAAGAGATATTATAGGAAGAGTCGGGGCAAGCAGTATAAAAGATATCGGAATAGTTATGAAAGAAGTCGTTCCTCAAACAAAAGGAAAATCTGATGGAAATTTAGTCGGGCAAATAGTAAGGGAAGAACTATCAAAATAATAATAACTGGATTAATATCCAGTTTTTTGTTGATCTTAAAACAAGGCATTTTAAAATTGTTCTAATTGTTTTTTTGTAAATAGATTGATATAATTTATTTATGAAATCGTCTCAATCTTTTACTCTAATAGAACTATTAATTGTTATTGCTATTATTGGCATTCTAGCCAGTATTATTATTGTATCTATGACTAATGCCACAAATAGTGCTAATGATGCTAGGAGAAAAACAGACATAGCTACTATTATCAAGAATCTAGCAATATATGGAACCCAAAGTGGTGATAACTATCCAATTCAGGCAGTGCAATGTAATATTGGGGACGACAATGCTAGTACCGGTTGTACAGTATTAAATCCTATACTAAGAACATATCTTCCCAGTATTCCTAAAGATCCAGTTAGTTCCTCTTATTATACGTATCAGTCTACAGATGGAGTAAATTTTAGTGTTGCGGCAACGATGTCTAATGGGGATCCGTATCTTTACAATAGCGCAGAAGGATATATGAAAAACTTTGCCGATCAGAGTTATGGAGGAACTTGTACAGTTAGTCCGAATGGATGTAGTACTGGGAGCTGTTGGAGTGTAGTAGATGAATCGGCATGGTGTGTAGTTAAAGGCGATATTGCGAGTACCTTAACACGCACATGGAATACTTCAAGATATATTACAAAAATTGAGTGGGAAGCAGGTGGAACATTATCAGCAAGAATTTGGTATTTGGATGTCTATGATGGAAGTAGTTGGCAGCAAGTAGACTCTGTATCAACTCAAGACGGGGTATTAAGAACAGTAAATATTGGATATAATATATCGGCAATGAGGATTAGAAGAAATGATAATGTCAATTGGCATCAATTTATGCATTTTGCTGCTTATTAGTAAACTCAAAGCACCGAAAGGTGTTCTTTTTTTCTGCTATTTTTTATGTGAAAGACTAAAAAATAAGTCCTTTACGGCATGGTGAAAACCCTCCTTTGCAATAAATCTCATAATTTAGTAGAATATATATAAACAATGATTGAAATTCAAAACTTAAATCCAGATTTTAGGCGCATAAACAAAAAATTTCTTATTGAAATTGTTGAAGCTATTTTGCGTAAAGAAAAAGTAAGTAAAAAGGTTGATATTTCAATTGTAATAGTAAGTGAAAAAGAAATTCATAAGTTAAACAAACAGTACAGAAAAAAAGATAAGTCAACTGATGTTCTTTCTTTTGGTAGTGTGAGAGATTTTTTATCAGTAGAATCCTTTGTCCTACCAGAAATAGTGATTTGTCCAGAAGAAGTACAGAAAAATGCAGAAGAATATAAAGTTTCCTTTAAAAATGAATTGGTGAAAGTATTAATCCATGGAATTTTGCATCTGCTTGATTTTGATCACGAGAAATGCGAAGAAGATGCAAAAAAAATGTTTTTGAAGCAAGATAAATATCTTGCAATGTTCTTGAAGATAAAAAGTAAAAGTAAATAAAATGGCAAAACCGCAAATTGTTACTGGCATTGATATTGGTACAGATACTATTAAGATTTTGACTGTTAAAAAAGATCCCGACACAGGAGATGTTCAGGAAGTTTTGTTTTTTGATAAGATAAAATCTGCAGGAGTACAAAAAGGAAGAGTGCGAAATCCAATTGAGGTGGGGAAGAAAATTCAGGAATTAGTTTCTAGAGCTGAGAGGAAGTTTGATGGACAAAAACTAGATGAAATTTATGTGAATATAAATGGAAGTAAGATTGAGATGATTCCTAGTCAAGAAACTATTTTAGTAGGAAGAGCAAACGGAAAAGTTTCTGTTGAAGATGTAGATAGAGTTATTTTTCAAGTTCAAGAAAAGATAAGCCCTATGTTAACTAATAAAGAAATATTAGGAGTTTATCCTAGGGAATGGATATTAGATGACGAAGGCGAAATAAAGAATCCAGTTGGACTACAAGGATATAAATTAAAACTAGATGCATTAGTACTTACTTGTTTTTTTTCTGATAGAGAGAGTATTGATCAAGCATTGAATACTGCTGGGCTTGGGGGTAGTGATGCCATAATAGCAAATCCAATCGCTGATGCTAGAGTTGTTCTCAACCAAGATCTTAAAGAGCTTGGAGTTGCAATTGTAAATATTGGCTCGGGCACTTCAAGTGTAATCATATATCAAGATGGTCGTTTAGTTAGTTCGGCTGTTTATCCAGTAGGATCTTCTAATATAACTAACGATATTGCTATTGGGTTTAAAACCGAGATTGAGGTTGCCGAAAAAATAAAACAACAGTTTGGATGTTGTTTGGGTGATTGCAAAGGTGGTTCGGGGAAGAAAATTGAATTTGATTTGGATACTATTTATGGGAAGGATAACGTGGAAGATGATGAAGAAGAGCCAATACGAAAAAAAATTGAGATAATGAGTAAGGCTGGTGCAAGAAAAACAGTAGCGGTAAAAAAGGAAAAACCTCAAAAGAAAAATTGTTTTTGCTTTTACGAGAAAGATCTTAAAAAAATAATTGAAGCGAGGGTTTCGGAAATGTTTGAATTAATTGCTGATCAAATAAATTCAACTGCGAATTCTGGGCTTTTGCCAGGTGGAATAATAATAATTGGAGGAGGAGCAAAATTACCAGGAATAGTAGACATGGCAAAAAAGGAATTTAATCTTCCTTGCAGAATAGGATATGCTAAAGACTTTTCTGGATTAGATAAGGATCCATCATATGTGACTGTTTGTGGTTTGGTGGTAGATGAAATAGAAGAAGATGAATCCGATCAAGGAAAATCAGGTAATAATCGTATTAAAGGATTTTTTGGAAAAATTGGTGAAATAATTGGAAACTTAATCCCTTAAAAACTATGACAAAGATAAGAGTAATCGGAATAGGCGGAGCAGGGTGTAATACTATTTCACGTCTGTTTGGTGGAAATATTAAAAACGCCGACTTGATAAGTATGAATACCGATGTTCAGGATCTAAAAAAGAAGGATGCCCACATAAAAGTTAAAATAGGAGAAAAAACAACTAATGGTTTTGGTTCTGGTATGAAACCAGAGATAGGAATGGCTGCCGCGCAAGAAAGCCAAAAAGAGATTGAAGATATAATAAAAGATTCTGATATAGTGTTTTTGTCTGCTGGACTTGGAGGAGGTACTGGGTCTGGAGCGATGCCTGTTGTTGCAGAAATAGCGAAAAAAATGGGAGTTTTAACTATTGGTGTTGTGACATTACCTTTTTCTTTTGAAGGTAAAAAAAGGAAAAAAATTGCACTTTCAAGTTTAGAAGAAATAAAACAGCACATAGATACTTTAGTGGTAATCTCAAATGATAAATTAGCTACCATCATTCCTCCAAAAGCATCAATTGAGTTTGCATTTCAAAAATGTGATGATTTACTCAAAGAAGCTGTTGAGAGTATTTCAAATATTATTACCAATACCGGAATATTAAATCTTGATTTTGCAGATATTAAAGAAACTTTAAAAAACGGAGGAGTAGCATTTTTTGGAACGGGAAAAGGAGAAGGAAAGGACAGGGCAACTAAGGCAATTGATAAAGCATTTTCTTTATCAATTAGTGGATTTGCTTTAGAAAAGACAAATAGTATACTTTTTAACGTTGCATCGGGTTCTGGTAGTGCAACTGTTTCGGAAATAAAAAAAATTGCTGAGGAAGTAAAGAAGAAAGTTTCACCAAACGCAAAAATAATCTTTGGAGCATCCAAAGATGATTCTTTAGGGAAAGATGAAATTAGAATTACAGTTATCGCTACTAGTTCTAATAAATAGTTTTCGTCAATTTACCCAAAAAAATTATAAAAAACCCATAAAAAATCAAGAAAATCTTATGGATTTTTGTCAAAATTGACACCGATTTTAGGGGAGGATAGAATTGAATTACTATGACAAATAAAATCACCAAAATTAGAAAAAGAAACGGAGATCTTGTTGAATTTAATCAAGACAAGATAACAAATGCTATCTTTAAGGCCATAACTTTCACTGATTCTGGGAATGGTGAAAAGACAAATGATATTTCTAATAAGGTAGTGGATATACTAAATAGAAGATACAAAGAAAACGAGATTCCCACTGTTGAAGAAATACAAGATATTGTTGAAGAAGCATTAATGCTTGAAGATGAAGTTGATGCTGCAAAGGCATTTATACTTTATAGAGAACAGAGAAGAAGAATTAGGGAGGCTCAGGAGATAAGTGAAGAAGCAGTTGATAGAGTTGATGATTATTTGGACAAGCTAGATTGGGAAGTTCAAGAGAATTCAAATATGACGTTTTCGCTTCAGGGTCTCAATCATTATGGAGTTTCTTATATTGTCAAAAAGTATTGGTTAAACAAAATCTATCCACAGGAAGTGAGAAATGCTCATGAATCTGGAGATATGCATATCCATAATTTGGATACACTTTCTTGTTATTGTGTAGGGTGGGATTTGTATGCGTTAATCCAGGAAGGTTTTGGTGGGGTTTCTGGAAAAATTGAATCTTATCCACCAAAACATTTTAGAACTGCTTTAGGGCAGATCGTTAACTTTATGTATACTCTTCAGGGCGAAGCTGCTGGTGCCGTGTCATTTTCTAATTTTGATACATTGCTTGCTCCCTTTATACGTTACGATAATCTTAGTTATGCTCAAGTAGAACAAGCCATTCAGGAGTTTCTTTACAATATGGCTGTGCCAACTAGGGTAGGATTTCAGTGTCCATTTACAAATATTACTCTTGATTTAAAGCCTTCTCCTGTTTTTGCAAAACAGCCCGTAATAGTTGGTGGAGTTCCTCAGAAGGAAACTTATGGTGAATTTGAAGAGGAGATGAAAATTCTAGTAAAAGCTTTTTATACAGCGATGATAAAAGGAGACAGAAGTGGAAGACCGTTTTCTTTTCCTATTCCAACAATTAACATAACACCAGATTTTCCTTGGGATGATCCAGCTCTGGTTCCTATGTTTGAGGCATCAGCGAAATATGGAATAAACTACTTCGCTAATTATATTAATTCCAGTATGAAGCCAGAGGACGTAAGATCAATGTGTTGCCGCTTGAGACTTGATTTATCCGAGTTAAGTAATAGGGGTGGTGGTGGATTATTTGGGTCGGGGTCTCTTACTGGAAGTATTGGAGTCGTCACTATAAACCTTCCAAGAATTGGATATCTTTCAAAGACAAAGAAAGAGTTTTTTGAAAGGCTATCCAAAATTATGCAATATGCAAAGGAAAGCTTGGAGATAAAACGAAAAACAATTGAGGAATATACAGCGAAAGGACTTTATCCATACTCAAAGCATTACTTGCAGGGTGTTAAAAAAGCTAAGGGACAATATTTTGCTAATCATTTCTCAACTATTGGAATTGTCGGTATGAATGAAGCGTTGTTAAATTTCATGGGTGAGGATATTGGTTCAAAAAAAGGCGTGGCGTTTGCACTTGAGGTAATGACCTTTATGCGCGAAAAATTAGTTGAATTTCAAAAAGAAACTAATAGTATATATAACTTAGAAGCAACACCTGCCGAATCTACTGCTTATAGATTAGCGCAAAAAGACAAAAAATTGTATTCAGAAATTATAGCTTCTGGGACTAAGAAAGTTCCTTATTACACAAATTCTACTCAATTGCCAGTAAATTATACCGACGATGTATTTGAAGAATTAAAACTCCAAGATGATTTGCAGTGTATGTACACTGGTGGAACTGTAGAACACTTGTTCCTTGGAGAAGAGATTACAGATATTGAAAACTTAAAAACTTTAATTAAAAAAGCTTTTGAAAAAAATCGTTTGCCATACATTACTGTCACTCCAACTTTTTCAATATGTCCTACTCATGGGTACATTGCAGGAAAACACTTTGCCTGTCCAAAATGTGCCATAGAGCAACCTTGTGAAGTTTACTCAAGAGTGGTGGGCTACATAAGACCAGTATCGCAATGGAACGAGGGAAAGCAAAAAGAATTTGCCGATAGAAAAGAGTTTAATTTAAAAGGTTCTTTATCTAATCTTAAAAAATAAACTAATGCGTAAAATATAACGAATAATATTTTACGAATAAATAATATGGAAATTCAAAATTTTTTCTGCCATGACTGTGGTAAAGAAATCATTATTGATAAAAACAACGAAATAAAGAATGGGCAACTACTAAAATATGATCTTGGGAATGGAAAGGATAAAATGATATTCAAATGTAGCGAATGCTATAGTAAGGATGCATCTTTGAGAAACTATCAGGAAACAGAAGTTTACTCAAGAGTGGTGGGCTACATAAGACCAGTATCGCAATGGAACGATGGAAAGCAAAAAGAATTTGAAGATAGAAAAACATTTAGTATTTAATTAAAATTTAAAAAGTGTGCGGTAGAAATCCGCACACTTTTGTAATTATGACTATAGGGGGTTTTCAAAAATTTACTCTAATAGATTATCCGGGAAAATTATCCTGTATAATTTTTTTGTCGGGTTGCAATTTTCGTTGTCCATTTTGTTATTCAACAGAACTTGTTTTGCCCGAAAAAATAAAGAATCATCCAAAATTAAACAAGAATAATATAATAGATTATCTTAGGGATAGGCAAGGAATGCTTGAGGGAGTAGTAATATGTGGTGGTGAGCCGACACTAAATAGCGACATTGAAGAATTGTGCCATGATATCAAAGATTTGGGTTATTCAATAAAACTAGATACAAATGGATCTAATCCAGATATATTAAAGAAATTGATTGAGAATAAATTAATTGATTATATCGCAATGGATATAAAAGCACCTCTTGATCCAGAAAGATATAAAAAAGCGGTTGGCGTCAATGTGGATATAGAAACAATAAAAAAATCAATTGAACTAATAAAAACCTCTGGTATTGATTATGAATTTAGAACAACTATTGTTTCGGGAATACATAGTGATGAGGATATAATATTAATAGCCGAAAGCATTGCTCCTGCTAAAAGGTATTTTGTTCAGCAATTTATCTCAGAAAAAACCATAATAGACATATCGCTTAAAGATAAAAAGCCAATTCCTTATGAAAAATTAGAAAAAGCCTTAGCTAGAGTAATAAACTTGTTTGATGTTTGTAAAATAAGATAATTATGTTTCCTCTTTATGACGAAAGCAGAGTAAAGGGTAAGTGGCCATTTTTTACGATTCTGCTCATTATTGTTAATATCGCTATATTCTTTTATACTTTTCCAAATCTGGAGTTCTGTAGTAATTTTTATGGTTTCCATAGTAGCGATTTTTTAAATGGAAAAATATATACAGTCTTTACTTCAATGTTCCTACATGCTGATATATTCCATTTACTTGGAAATATATGGTTTTTGTGGGTTTTTGGAGACAATTTAGAAGCAAAGCTTGGGAATATAAAATTCTTATTGTTTTATTTGTTTTGTGGGGTATTTTCAGCCCTTATCTATTCAATAACTAGCTTTGGGTCAACTTATCCTGTTATTGGTGCCTCAGGTGCAATTTCGGGGGTTTTAGGGGGGTATTTAATAATGTTCCCTAGAAATAAGATTAAAGCCGTTGTTCCTTTAATTGTTTGGTTTCTTGCCTCTATTCCAGCTACAGTATTTATTGCAATATGGTTTGTTCTACAGTTTGTATCAATGGGAAGTAATGATATGGTTGCTTACTCTGGACATATAGGAGGATTTTTGGCTGGAGTTTTATTTGTTAAAAAGTTTAAAAAATTTAAATAAATGCACAAATCAGATGTTTTTCTGGGCATTTGTCTATCTTTTTTAGGAGGCATATTTTTTGCCTCTTTTTTTATAGAGCAATATTTATTAATAACAGTATTTTTAGTTTTAATAATAAGTTTTGCTTTAATAGGTCTTTTTTTCAAAACTAAAACCGCTCTTGCTGGTTTAATCGGTATATTTTTTGCTTTTGGAATTTTTTGCTTTTATGATATGTCATCTAAGGTAGAAAAATATCCAATAAATTTTTTTGATCAACAGTCAATTTCTTTTATTGGAAAGGTTATTAAAACGTCAGATGGTTTCGGTAATAGAAAAACAGTAATTGATGTCACTAGTGTTAATGACGAGACTAGAAATTGGGGGCGAATTCTTTTATATAGCGATAAATACTCTGATATAAAAAATAATTCGGTAGTGAAGGTAGACGGAATAGTGAAAAGCCCTGAAAATTTTTCTAATTTTGACTACAGTGGCTATCTGGCAAAAGATGAGATTTCATTAATTTCTGTCTATCCAAAAGTTATGATCTTGCAGGAAGGAGAAGATGATTTAATAAAAAATTTAAAGGGTAAGATTTCGGATACTATTGATGATTATTTTGTGACATCTCATTCCTCAATAGTGCAAGCAATGATGCTAGGAGAAAGTGAAAAAATGTCTAACGAGCAGAAAGATAAACTAGCAAAAAGTGGAATAAGCCATGCAATTGCAATTTCAGGATCACATTTTGTTTTGATAGCTTCTTTTCTTTTTGGATTTTTATTAATTGTTAATTTCTGGAAAAAAACTGCGATGGTGGTAGTAATTATTTTAATTACTTTTTATATAACATTGATATCTTTTCCTTCTTCTGGTATTAGGGCGGGTATAATGATCGGGTGTATTTATTTGGCGAAAATTCTTGATAGAAACACAGAACAATGGAGAATTTTAATATTTGCAGCGTTTTTTATGTGTCTTGCTAATCCTTTGATTATGAAGTATGACTTAGGATTTCAATTATCTTTTTTGGCTGTTTCTGGATTGATATTTTTAAATCCTATGATAAATCTTTTTTTAGAAAAAAAATTATTTATCAAAAATAATTATTTACGTGAATTAGGCTCATCAACACTTTCAGCACAGATATTTGTATTACCTTTATTGTTTTACACCTCTCAATCATTTTCAGTTTTTTCTTTTTTTGCAAATATATTGATTATTCCAGTAATGCCAGTGTGTCTTATTTTAGGATTCATTTATTGTCTCTTTTTTTGGGTACCCATGATTCCTTTGGCGATTTCTTTTTTGTTATTTCCATTGATATCGTATTTACTTTTTATTGCTTATTTTTTTGCTTCGGTTCCTTTTATAAGATATGATTTTTCGTTATTATTAACATTGATAACATACTTAATTATGATTGTCTTTATATGGACCAGACGAAAAAAATACCAGTTTTGATTTTTCGTCTTTTTAAGGATATAATTATTTCATACTAATAATTTATTTCATTTATCTATGAAAAAAGCTTTTGTCGTTTCCATTGATATGGGTTATGGTCATCAGCGAACTGCTTACGCCTTAAAATCAATTGCTGTTCGTAATAAAATCATAAATGCAAACAATTACAAAGATATGCCCGAATCTGACAGAATTTTTTGGGATAGATCTCAAAGTTTTTATGAGTTTGTTTCTCGTTTCAAAAAAGTTCCTATATTGGGAAGTATTCTTTTTGCAATATTTGATGCAACACAAGCTGTAGGAGATTTCTACACGGATAAAAATCTCAAGAACGCGAGTTTTACTCAAAAAGGAATGTATCCCTTATTTGATAGAGGATGGGGTAGTCATCTGATTAAAAATTTGGATGACTCTTGTAAGGGGAAAAATATCCCTTTTGTCTCAACATTTTTTACTACCTCATTTATGGCAGAACATTTTAACTATCCAGGAGAAATATTCTGCGTTGTTTGTGATACTGATATATCAAGATCTTGGGCTCCAATGGAATCAGAAAAAACACGAATTAGATATTTTGCTCCAACTGAGCGTGTTTATGATCGTTTAAAAATGTATGGAGTTCCAGAAAAAAATATTTTTTTAACAGGGTATCCTTTACCGATGGAAAATATTGGAAGCGAAAAAATGGAGACACTTAGAAGTGATTTAAAAACAAGAATATTAAACCTTGATCCCAATAAAATATACCAAAGGAAGTATGGTGTGATTGTGGAGAAAAATCTTGGAACATTGCCAGCAAAATCTAATAGACCATTAACAATAGTATTTGCCGTTGGTGGGGCTGGAGCACAAAAAGAATATGGCATAGAAATAGTAAAAGCTTTTTCTAAAGAAATCAAAGAAAAAAAAATGAAAATAGTCTTAGTTGCTGGAACGCGAAAAGAAGTGAAATGGTACTTTGAAAAAGAATTAATAGCAAATGGATTAGACGAATTAAAAGGAGTAGAAATTGTATACGAACCAACTTTTGAAGAATATTACAACAAGTTCAATTCTGTAATTAGACGTGCCGATATTCTTTGGACAAAACCAAGTGAACTTTCTTTTTATGCTGCTTTGGCTTTACCAATTATAATTGCCCCAACGATTGGATCTCATGAAAATCTAAATAAACAATGGTTGCTTGAATCAGGCTTTGGGATTGAACAAAAGAATATTTATTATGTTAAAAAATGGTTGATGGATGAAATAAATGGAGGTAGTTTGGCAAAGATAGCTATGCAAGGATTTGTAGATGGTAATCAGTTGGGAGTATTAAAAATTAAAGAAGTAATTACAGAATGTTGTGGCTCATAGTAATAATTATAAGTTATTTGTTTTTTGCCTTATCTTCTCTTGGAGATAAGGTTGTTTTGGATAAATCTCCAAAACCAGAAAATTACGTTTTTTTTGTTGGTTTGTTCAGTGGTGTCGCTATTTTCTTATTACCATTTGGAATAATTATTCCTGACTTACTAGGATTTTTATTAATATTGGTAAATGCCTTGATTTATATTTTTAGTCTATATGCCTTATTCTCTGCATTAGAAAGATTTGATGTTTCTAAAGTTGTTCCTACTGTGGGAGCTACCCAGCCCATTTTTGTTCTTTTGCTAACCTATTTATTTGTTGGTCCTCAAGAATTGGGTATCATGGAATTGATTGCTTATTCGTTGTTGTTTATTGGAAGTATAATTATATCAGTTGAAAAAAATGAAAAAGTGACAGGAGAATTTGTTTCACTTGCTTTCTTAGCCTCTTTCTTGTTTTCATTAAATTTTATTCTTTCCAAATTTGTTTTTGTTGCATTAAATAATGATTTTATTTCGGGAATGTTTTGGATGAGTATTGCTGCTTGTATTATCGTTATCGTCGGATTAATATTTAAAAACTTTAGGAAAGCCGTATTTGAAGGGGAAAAAGTAGAAACTCAAACAGGTATATTATTTTTGGTGACACAAATTGCTGGAGGGATTGCTAATGTCACTCAGAGCTATGCGGTAAACATAGTGCCCTTCGGAATGCTTGCAATAATGAATTCAATAAAGGGCGTACAATATGTGTTTTTGTTTTTGATAACGCTTTTAATTTCTATCTATTTTCCAAAAATATTAAAAGAGAATTTTTCCAAAAGGGTAATAATTCAAAAAATAGTATCTATACTTCTAATTGTTATAGGGCTAGCCGTCTTAGCAGTTTGTGTAAAATAATAAAAAGCAAGACCTTTAGATTTAAGAGGTTTTTGTATTTTTGAAATTTTTGCTATAATTATCATATGATAATACATCCAGCAGTAAAGTACACATTAGTAGGAATATTTGTAATATTATTAATAATCCTTGTTTATTTTTTTGTGGGTTCTGCAAAGCCAGCAAACAAAATAACATGGGGAGTCAATTTTTCCGTAAAACAAACGGATTTTTTGGGTTTAGATTCTAAAGAAACTTATTTAGCACTATTGGATGAATTAAATTTTAAAAATGTTAAAATATCGGTTCATTGGGATGAATTACAACCAAATAGTCTTTATGATTATAATTTTGATGATATAGATTGGCAGATTAGAGAAGCAGAGAAGAGAAATGTGAATGTAGTTCTTGCAATAGGTATGAAAACACCAAGATGGCCCGAGTGCCATCTGCCACAGTGGGTAAGAAATCAGAATAAATCCGAACAACAAGAAAGTATCACTCGTATGGTGACTGCGCTCGTTGAAAGATACAAGGGTTTAAAAGCTATCACTGCTTGGCAGGTAGAAAATGAGCCATTCTTAAATTTTGGAGCCTGCCCTTGGTATGACAAAGAGTTCTTAAAAAAAGAAATAAAACTCGTAAAAGATATTGATCCTTCTAGACCAGTAATAGTGACTGACAGTGGTGAAATTGGATTTTGGTTTGAACCTGCTTCGGCAGGAGCAGATATAGTAGGTGTCACTACCTATAGAAGAGTATGGCAAGATAGTTTAAAGTTTTATTTTGATTATTTTTTCCCTCCGGTATACTATCAGAGGCGGGCAGAATTAGTAAATCTTGTTTTTAAAAAACATGTAATAGGAACCGAATTACAGGCAGAAGCTTGGTGCCCAAATTCTATTATAAATGCATCATTAGAGGAGCAAGAGCAAACAATGAGTTTGGAAAAATTTAAAGATACTGTAAAATTTGCAAAAAACACAGGCATTGATACGTTTTATTTTTGGGGTGGAGAATGGTGGTACTGGTTAAAAAAGAATCACAATCGTCCTGAGATATGGGAAGAAGCAAAGAAGTTATTATCTGAATAAATATGTATTTAAGCATTATTATACCAACCCTAAACGAAGAAAAGAATCTGGATAGATTATTAAGCCAATTAAAGAATTGTATTTTTTCGGACTATGAAATAATAGTTGCTGATAGCAATTCAAAAGATAAAACTGTAGAAATTGCAAATAAGTATGGTTGCATTATCACCGAAGGAGGAAGACCAGCGCGAGGAAGAAATAATGGAGCGAAGATTGCAAAAGGAGAAGTCTTATTTTTTTTAGATGCGGACCTTAGATTAAGCAAAAATTTTTTAGATTATGCAATTTTTGAATATAAAGATAGAAAATTAAACGTTGCTTCTTTTAATCTATATCCAATAAAAAGTAAGCTATTATTAAATAAATTTATTTTAGATTTATTGTATAATCGTCCGCAGATAATATTGCAAAAAATATTTCCAATGGGGGCAATGGGTATAGTTATTGATAAAAAAATATTCAAAGCATTAAAAGGCTTTGATGAATCAATATCTCTTGCTGAAGATCATTGGCTTGTTCAGCAAGCTGCAAAGAGGGGGGTATTCGGAATTATAAAGTCTTCGCATATATTTATGCCTACTCGCAGATTTGATAAGGATGGATATATAAGGACAGCTTTAAAGTATTTTTTCTGCGGCTTGTACATGTTTTTTATAGGACCACCAAAAGGCGATATTTTCAAATACGATTTTGATCATTATAAAGACAAAAAAAAGTGAAACTTTTTCAATTGATATATCGTATTATTTATGATTATGTAAATAATGAATTTTTATTTACAAAATAATAATTTAAAGAAAAACGATTATGCCAATTTATCAACTACCACAGAATAATGAAAAAAACAGTTTTTTAAGTTTTGAAAAAGAAAAAACTACTAATTATTCAAACCTTTTAGCCTTTTTGGCTGTTCTTTTTGTCGGTATTTTTTTGGGAGTTTTTGCTGTTCAGGCTTATCCTAGTTTAAATAGATCAAATAATTTGCCAGCTGTTGTTTCAGCTACAAATTATAGTCCTCAAACTAGCCATGAAGAGGCAGTTATAAATGTGGTTAAAAATGCATCTGATTCTGTTGTTAGTGTTGTAATAAGCAAAGAGGTGCCAGTTTATAAAAAAATTGAAGGAGATTCTGATCTTTATGATCCATTCGGGTTTTTTGAATCAACTCCAAAATACGAGCAAAATGGAACAGAAGAACAAGAAGTAGGTCAGGGAACTGGATTCTTTGTTTCCGAAGATGGAATGATACTCACTAATAAACACGTTGCTTATGATTTAGAGGCTGATTATACAATAGTCACTAATAATGGGAAAGAATATAAAGCAAGAATATTATCAAGAGATCCTGTCCAAGATTTGGCGATTTTAAAAATTGATAGCACAGAAAAATTTAAACCTTTACCATTGGGAAATTCTTCTTCAATACGTATAGGACAAACTGCCATTGCGATTGGAAATGCCTTAGGTGAGTTTCAGAATACTGTTTCGGTTGGGGTTATATCAGGACTTGGTAGAACCATAACTGCTTCGGGAGGCGAAACTAGTGAGACACTAGAAGATATAATTCAAACTGATACAGCTATTAATAAAGGTAATTCGGGAGGACCATTACTAAACTTGAGAGGAGAGGTTATTGGAATTAATACTGCCGTGTCAGCAGTGGGACAGGGGCTTGGATTTGCTATTACTATAGATAAAGCAAAACGAGATATTGAGCAAACAAAAGCAACTGGGAAGATTTCATATCCTTTCTTGGGAATAAGATATGTTCTTCTAGATGATAAAGTCGCAAAACTTAAAAAAGTCTCAATAAATTACGGAGCCCTTATATTAAGTGGAAGTAGTGGAGAAAAGGCAATTACAAAGAATTCTCCAGCAGAGAAAGGGGGGCTTCAAGAGGGGGATATCGTTTTAGAAATTAATAACGAGAAAATAACAACAGCAAATTCTTTATCAAAAATAATAAGTAAATACAAACCTAACGATAAAATCTCAATGAAGATTCAGCGGGGCAATCTGCAATCGGTAAAGGTTATAACGCTTGGAGAATGGGATAATAAATAAAACTCGCTTCATGCGAGTTTTTTATTGATTTAGTTGGTGATTGTGATATTGTTAAAACAATAGATTACTTGTATTATTCTTATATTCTGTTAATAAATATATTATTAATATTTTCTAATTTTTAATGAAGTCCGAAGTAGAAGAAATAAAGTCTCGTTTAAATATAGTTGATGTCATATCGGGGTATGTTAAGCTTGAAAAAGCAGGAGTCAATTATAGGGCTTGCTGTCCGTTTCATAAGGAAAAAACTCCTTCGTTTTTTGTTTCTCCAAGCAGACAGCTTTGGCATTGTTTTGGGGGATGTAATGATGGTGGAGATATGTTTCAATTTATAATGAAAATAGAGGGTATTGATTTTCCAGAAGCTTTAAAGATACTAGCAAATAAAGCTGGTGTAGAGTTAAAGAAGGTTGATTTCAAGGAATCTAAGAAAGAAAAAAACGAGAGAGATAAAATAGGTTCAATTTGTGAGTTATCTGCAAAATTTTTTGAATATCTTTTAGAAAAGACATCGGCAGGAAAAAGTGCGAAAGAATATCTTTTTAAAAGAGGATTAGCAGAAGAAACAATAAAACAGTGGAGGTTGGGATTTGCACTTTCTAATTGGAACAAGCTTTCTGATTTTTTACTCAGTAAAGGGTACACAAAAAAAGAATTAGTATTAGCTGGTATTTCTATTGAAAAAGACGGAAACAAGTTTTTTGATAGATTCCGCAGTAGAATAATGTTTCCTATTTGCGATATAAATGGAAACGTAGCTGGTTTTACAGGAAGAATTTTTGGAAATGAAGGTATTGAAAATGCTAAATATTTAAATACCCCAAATACCTTATTATATGATAAAAGTAGAATAATTTTTGGGTTAGATAAGGCAAAATTAGCAATAAAAGAAGATGATTTTTGTGTCTTAGTTGAGGGTAATATGGATTGCATAGCTTCGCACCAAGCGGGAATAAAAAACTGTGTCGCTGTTTCTGGAACAGCTTTAACCGAGTTTCATCTAAATATATTAAAAAGGTATACAAACAAATTAGTTTTTTCTTTTGACATGGATGATGCTGGCAGTAATGCTACAAAAAGGGGAATAAAAATGGCACAGGATTTGGATTTTGATATAAAAGTTATCCCAATGTTTGGAGAAAAAGATCCAGCTGATATAGTTTTGTATGAGGGTGCCGATAAATGGAGAGAATTAATTTTACAAAGTAAACCGATAAATCAGTTTTATTTTGAATCTGCAATAAAAAATAAGGACTTATCAAAAATAGAGAATAAGAAAAAAGTTGCAAAGGATTTTTTGCCGATAATAAAGGAAATGAAAAGTAATATTGATCAAGCATATTGGATATCGCAATTATCGCAGGTGTTAATGATTGATGAGAATGACATAAGAGAAGAACTAAAGAATGTAAAAATAAGTAGTGATACTTCCTTTAGAATCAGGAATGATGAGGATGTTTTAACTGTTAAAAAAGAAAAAAAGAATAGGAAGCAATTAGTTGATGATGAAATCTGTATACAGTTATTAATGGATACAGAAAAAATAGATTTGTTTGATGACGAATTAATAAATTCTTTTGATAGCCCTATCAAAGATTTGTTATTGAAATTAAAGCAAAAAAAAGATATAACGACAGAAGAGATTCTTAGTCAGTTTGAAGGTAATAGTGAATACCTTAATTACATTAATTATATATTAATGAAGTCTGAGCTCAGCAAGAACGAAGACTGTGAAGAAAAGGAGGAGCTTGAGCGCTGTTTAGTTGAGAGAGATATTTTAAATAAAAAGATGACAAGAAGTAGACTGACTATGGAGATTAAAGAGCTTGAGAAAAAAGGTGATTTTGAAAAAATAAGTATTCTTTTGGAAGAGTTTAAAAAACTAAGCTATAACAAAAATGAAGAAGCCAATGAAGAAAGTTCTGAATCCCAAAATTAAAACAAAATCTTCTCCAAAGAAGAGGACCATTACTGCTGTAAAAAAACCAGCAGTCAAAAAGGTGGCAAAAAAAATTCAAAAAAAACCCGCAAAACAGGTAAAGCCTGTTCAGAAAAAAATAGCAAAAAATGTTGCTCCTAAAAAAAAGGGAAAAGCAAAAACTACTTTGGTTAAAAAAATTGTTAAGAAAGTTAATACTAAAAAGGTTGATAAGAAAAAAACTATTACTGCTAAAAAAAATATAGTAAAGACAGGAAAGAAGAAGATGATTCCCAAAAAACAGAAAAAGGAAAAAATATTGGTATCGGTGATTGATACTGAAAAATTAGAATTGCTTTTAAAAAAAGGAAAACTCAGAGGATTTATTACTTTTTCTGAAGTTCTTTCTTATTTTCCAAATATTGAGGAAAATATTGGTGAGTTTGAGGATTTACTAGGGAAGTTGGATCAAATGAGTATTGAGCTTAGGGAGTCAAAAGGATATTTAGATGCCGAAGTGGAACCAAAACGAAAAGGTAGAAAAAAAGTTTCGAGTGGAAAAATTGACTCAGTTCAGTCTTATTTGCGTGAGATTGGAAAAATTCCTGCTATTACAGCGAGAGAAGAAAAAGAACTTGCAAAACGAATAGAGGTTGGAGATCAAGATGCAAAGAGAAAGCTAGCTGAAGCGAATTTGCGTTTAGTTGTTTCTATTGCAAAAAAATATATTGGAAGATCTCCAAATTTAACATTACTTGATTTGATACAAGAAGGAAATTTGGGTTTGTTTAGAGCAGTAGAAAAATTTGACTGGAGAAAGGGATATAAGTTTTCTACTTATGCTACTTGGTGGATTAGACAAACTATTACTAGGGCTTTGGCTGATCAAGCAAGAACAATTAGAATTCCCGTTCATATGATTGAAACTCTAACGAAATATACTCAGGCAAAAAGAAGATTACTGCAAGACTTAGACAGGGAACCTTTAGCCGAAGAGGTTGCTGCTGAGATGGGAATTGAAGTAGAAAAAGTAAGACATCTAGAAAAAATATCTCAAAAAGCAGTATCACTTGAAACCCCAGTTGGAGAAGATGAGAAAGATAGTGTGCTTGGAGAATTTATAAAAGATGACAAGATTGAGTCTCCAGCATCGCAAGCAGGAAGAAAGCTATTGAGAGAACATATGGATGAAATCTTTAGAGACTTAACCGAAAGAGAGCAAAAAATATTATCAATGCGTTTTGGTCTTGAGGATGGCGTCACTCATACTCTTGAAGAGGTGGGACAAGAGTTTAAAGTGACTAGGGAAAGAATAAGACAGATTGAAGCAAAAGCAATTGAAAAGATAAGACAACACAAAAATTTGAAAAAATTGGAAGGATATTAGAAAAATAAAGCCGCCTAAGGGTGGTTTTTATTTATATATTTTAATAGGTATGGTATTCTTTATATAAGATAAGTATTAATTTAAAACAATATGGAAAACACTAAATCGGCAAAATTAGCATTTTATTATAGCTTAGCGTTAGTCACCTTGATTATTGGAGCGATATCTTTTGGTTCAATAATTTTTGAATTTATTAATAAATTTTTCCCCTTAATATCAGATAATTATTATAGCGAAAATTCTGGTATAAAATCTGCCATATCTGGAGTAATTATTGCTTTTCCGATTTTCTATTTTATGAAGTCTTTGATCTATAAAGGAATAAAAAAAGGAGAATTCGGCATCAATTCCTCAGTAAGGAAATGGATGACGTATTTTATTATTTTTGTCTCTTCGGTTGTAATGGTTGGAGCATTAATTGGACTTTTGAATAATTTTCTTGATGGCGAAACAACTGCAAATTCAATTCTAAAAATACTAACTGTTTTAGTAGTATCTTCTTCTATTTTTGGATTTTACTTTTATGATATTAAAAGTAAAGAAATAAATAAGAAGTTTAATTTAGCTTATTTTATTATTACTTGCTTCTTTGTATTGGTTGTATTAATTTCTTCATTTTTTATAATTGAATCTCCAGCCGAAGCAAGGGCAAGAAAGCTTGATCAAAAAATAATAAATAATTTTGAGACAATAAAGAGAGGTCTGGAAACTTATTATCGTGATAACCAAAAACTTCCAGAAAGTTTAAAAGTATTAGAAGAACAAAACTATAGCTATGTAGATAGCAAAGAATTTAAAGAAGGAGAATCTGAAAAGTACTATGACTATAAGGTAATTGAGGGTAAAAGATTTGAACTATGTGCCACATTTAATTCATCTAGTGTTATAGGTGGAAAGGAAACTGCCTACAATTCGGCAAATTGGAAGCATGACAAGGGGTATCAGTGTATCCCTAAAACGATTGAAGAAACAGGGAAGTAGCTATAAATAGTGAACAAACGGGTTAAATCAGCCCGTTTTGCTCAAAAACGGAGTTTTTGTACAATGGGTTGAAAAAATTTGAAAAATAGTTATAATACATATTGTTAATTCAAAATTAGCAATATTCCGGCGTGGCGCAATGGTAGCGCGGTTGCCTGTTAAGCAATAGGTTGTAGGTTCGAATCCTACCGCCGGAGCCATATGAAAAAATATCGAGAGACCGAAAATGGTCAAATAATTAATAATCAACTAACCAATTAATGGCACCTTTTAGGTGTTTTATTTTTTAAAATGGACAATATTATCTTACAATTATATGCTTCTTTTATTGTAGCTATTATTGGATTTGTGTTGCCTCTTTTAGCAATTTTGTTTTCTTTTTTGCCGCAAGGCATTAATTCATTGACAGAAAAGTATAAGGGTGAGATTGAAAGAGTAGAAAATAAAATTAAGAGTGAACAAAAAAAATGGAAGAAAAAAGGATTCGATATTAGAAGTTTCGAGAAATTCCTAAAAGAGCTTAAAAAAATTAAAAAAGAGACAGAGGAAAAATTAAATTATTTAAAACCAGTTAATATTTTGATAAAATTATTTTTATCATTTACAGGGTCATTTCTACTTATTTTATTGTCAATCTTTTATAGTAATGTTGATTTTAAGATAGCAGAAGTCGATTTTTTTAATATATTAATATTTTTAAGCTTATTTTTGCTTTTTATTGGAGGAAAGATTTTATTTAAAAGTTTTTGTACGATTAATGAAATAGCAGAAGTCAGTAATCAAGAAAGAAATGCTTATGAAAATAAAGTAATTGAACTATTAACTGTATTAATTAAAGAAAATAGTAAAGATAAAATGCTAATAGGGGAATCAGAAATTAATATTTATTTTAATAAAGAAAAGATAATCGAAAATAAAATTTATGAGTTTTCGGTAAGTAAAAAAGTTATCGAAGTTTCTATCGAGAATAATAGTGAAAGAATGGCAAAAAAAGCAGAATTCGGTATAATATTTTCTACAGATTTTTTAATTGAAAAGACCAGTAATATAAAATCAATAACAACAGATGGAGATAAGCAAATTATTAGGTTTGAAAATGACTTTATTCACTCACAGACTAAAAGTATTCAAGGGGGCATTTCCATTAATTTTCTTAAGGCAGGAGATTATGATGTTAAGGCTTTTTTAAAAGGAGAAAATATAAAGACAAGCTATATTAATTTTAAAATTAAAGTTATAGAATAAATTAGATGGTTGACCGTCCATCGGTGTGCGATAATTAAAATATAAATCAATTAACCCTTATGGTTATTGCCTCGGTGGGGCACTGGACCGTACAAGGAAGTCAACAATTTTTTTATCGAGGGAGCGGTTTTCCGTGATAAAGGAAGAAGTATCGAGAGACCGACTTGCTGTCGGTTTTTGTTCATATCAATTACTGAAGAAGACATTGATATGATTTTATAAGGGTAAGAATAAACAAATGATCCATAACATGAAATTAGGCAACGAGCCTTTTATAAAAATAAAAAATGGGGAAAAGGTTATAGAGTCAAGATTGTTTGATGAAAAGCGTAAGGCGATTAATATTGGAGATGAAATTGAGTTTATTTCTAATGAAAATCAAACCGAAAAAATATTAACTAATGTTATTGCACTCTATCGTTATCAGACATTTGAAGAATTGTTTTCCGATTTTCCTAGTGAATATTTTGGACAGAATTCAAAAGAAGATCTTCTTAGAGAGATTGAACAAATTTATTCTGACGAAGATCAGAAAAAATATGGAGTCTTAGGAATAAGAATAAAAAGAACCTAGTTTTCACTAGGTTTTTCGAACTCAAGGACTATGACCCCGAGCACTTCTTTATTTTTGGGATATATCTGCCTAAGCAAGGCAAGAACTTCTCCCTTTGATTTTACATCAGGAACAATTAGCTTCCAATTCTCGTTTGCGAGCATGTCTTCAAAGTTTGAATAATTTCGTACTTCAACTACTTTGACTTCTTGTGTGCTAACATGACATCCGAGTTGGATTCGTTCACCGACTTTGATACGCTTTATCGATTCGTATCCAACACGTACTTCCAGAGTTTTTTTACCTGATTTAATTAGGTCAAAATACTTTTGTTTTATTCTCATTGTTCTCATTGTTGACTCACCTATGTTTAGGCTCCATTGTTGTGTTATGATATCTGGATGATATGCAGAAGGCATAGCTGCATCCAGTTTCCATCCAAGTCTTTGTAATGAAATAACTTCATTCACATTTGGATCAATATGAATATAAAGCTTATGTCCGTACGGGACAAGCTGGAAGGGAATATCAATCAATAAAGCCTCAAAAGCAGATATATTACTAGCTATAAGTGGCATAATTTTGATAGGATTTCCTTTTTTTGGAGTTGCACCCGCTACTCCTACGACTTGTCCGTTGCCATCAAGAGCTACGAAAATAAGCTTATATTTTGCATTTATATCTTTAGTGTGACGACGTGTATATCCATCGAATAATGATGAGACCCAATCACTTGTTATTCCATCAAAAGAATTGCAAAGACGATTAAGTAATAGCTCAGCAGTTTGCTTTTTTATTTCTTCGTTAGTTTCATCAAGCGGAACGACAGAAATATTTATAGAGTCAAAGCTTGTAAGACTCTTTAAGTCATGGAGTGGTTTATAAAGCATAACTTCATTTATACCACCTTTATAATGACTTTCTGACTCTCCTGCCCGAATGAACCCATTACGAAGGAAAAATTGTAGTGCAGAAATGTTTTGTTCAGCTACCGTACAGTAAATTTGCCTTGCATTATGCTCATTGACATATGCTTCGGCAAAATCAAGAAGCAGGGTTCCGAGCCCTATCTTTCCTCTGAATTCAGGGGATATGATTAGGGGGCTAATTTTGTATGTTGACTGTCGTTTCCAACAATATGTATTATTCCCCCTCTAATTTCATCCACTTCTATTACAAACATTCTTTGTTCGAAAGAAAAAAATCCTAAGTAATCAATGCCTCCAGAAAGATGGGCATTTAGGATTCTTTTAGCATGAGCTCTATGATCTCCTCCATAGTAATCTTCGAGTGCATTTTGCATTAGGTTTTCAACCCATTTAAAATCTTTGCTCTCCGCATCACGAATCTTTGTTTTCATTTTACTCCTCTGCTAAACTACTACTTTGATAAATCAAAGCTGTGTAGTTATAAGGTTTTTAAGGTGCTATATTGTTTCGGCACAATGACCATTATTATTAAAACATATTTAGGCATAATTGTAAATTAATGCATTTGAATAGTTTAAATAAATATGCATTAATATAAATAATATAGGCTTTTACGATTTATTCTTAAAGCTACTGGCAAATGAAAGATTAGACCGATTGGCGGTTCGAGTCGCATTGTCGAAGTTAAAGGAAAATACCCTAAAGAAGGGTATTTTAGGCTAAGTTGTATGATTTGAAGGTTTTTTGCGATTGGATTAGCAGTCCTGAAGCAACTGATGTGAAGGCGGATCTTAACGCTACTAATTTTGACTAATTTTGGTTTTGGCTATAGTATTGAGTTAATAAAAAATATTATCGCGAGGCCGCCTCGGAGTCCTAGATAATTATATTTTCTAAAGATGATAGCACACCTTATTTTGGGGTGTGCTATTTTATTATAATTATTTTTTTTGAGATTTTAATTTTAAAATATAATGATTACAATCAATCAAGAAGAAAAAATCCCAGCGGGAAGGCATATATTCTATTTAATTTTGCGAAGTCTTTTATTGCTAATTATTCCATATTTGTTTTTTTCAATGTTTAAATTTCAAGGGATTATAACCTTTATTTTTATATTCATTGTGTTGCCTGTAACAATATACTCATATCTTTATGACAACTCTATAATATTTATTGTTGGTGATGATAAAATAACAATAAAAGAGGGGATATTTTTTAAGAAAACAAAAATTATTCCTTACTCAAGCGTCCAAAGTGTGGATATTAAATCAGGAATGCTAAAATCGTGGATGCAATTAAGGGTCGTGAATATATGGACTGGGTCCCAAGAGCAAGTCGGAGTAAAAGAAATTTCTCCAGATGGTGCGCTTATGCTTTCAGCCGAAGACGCTGAATGGTTAGCAAGCCATATTGTTTCAAATAAGAATCGTTAAATGTGCTAGAGGGAGCTATTGGTATATTTACGGAAGAGGATATTGTATGAATCATTCAATTATTAAATTACAATTTGATCAAAAATTAGACCAAGATATGGCTTGGAGTTTTTACGGACATAAAAAGGGTGGTTGTGATTTTTGGAAAGAAAGAGCATTAAAATATCATCCAACACTTATTGATATCGAAAAAGTAACTAATAAGAAAACTTTTTTGGATAATTATGTTTTAGATTATTATATTTCTCATAACGATGAAATCATATCTCTTAGTAGCAAGACTATTGAATATTTAAATCAAACACAAGAAAAGTATTTTCTTTTGGTTGATAAAATATTTAATAATCATCCTTGGCCTAAAAGAGAACTTATTGGTGATTTTTCTATTTTTGATTTTTGTCCTCGATTTTTAGAAGATGGAGAATTTCAGGTTTGTATTTACGATGAAAGAGGTATTCAGCTTTTTACTATTTTTCACGAGTGTCTTCATTTTATATTTTATAATTTCGCTTTAAGTAAATTTCCAGAAGTTTTTACTGGAATGAACACTGAAGATGGAAAGTTTTGGGTTTTGGCAGAAGTATTTAATATAGTGATTCAGACTACAGATGATTTTATTAATTTGCATGGAAAAATAGATAACATTGGATATCCCGAACATCAGGAATTAATAAAACAGGGAAGAGTGATATGGACTAATAATCCAGATGTTTCTAGCTGGATTGTTGAAATGATGAAAATAATTTAATAATATTTTTCGGTATTTCATTTTTTAAGAAATAAAGTCGATCGATCCCGTTGAAGGGTTTGAAAATTATAAAATGAGGAGTCTTGGGAAGAGGGGGAATAAAAGATAGTATTAAAATTAAATTAATATTAGTATTGTAGTATGACTAAATAAAAATAATCTAATATGATAAATATATGAATATTTTTAAAATACCTCGTATGAAAAAAGAGGAATATGATCGTTTAATTAATGATAATTATATTTGTCGTATTGCTTTTAAGGGAGATGAATTTCCTTATGTTGCTCCGTTTCTTTATAGTTTTGATGGGAGATATCTCTACTTTTTACCGACTCGTTATGGTCGTAAAATAGATTACTTCCATAAGGATCCACATGTTTCGGTGGAGATTGAGTGTTATTCGGATGATTTTTCTAGTTATAAGTTTATTAGTTTGCAGGGAGTATTAGAAGAAATTGAGAATAATGATGAGAAGAAGAGGGTGCGATCTAGTTTTGTTGATTTAATTAGAAAAAGAAATCTATCTTCTAATGTATTAGCTGCGCTAGGGTATTCGGCCAGTGATTCGCCAGAAATAATCACTCAAGAGGATAGAAATATGGTATGGCGATTATCGAACGTTAAAGAAATTATTGCCTTAAAAAATACTTAAATTGGCTCTAATGAAACACCTTACTTATCAAGATTACACTGGAAGGTGGGTTTTAAGGCTGTATTTTTAAGCGCTAATGCAAAAGTACTGAGAGACCGACTTGCAGTCGGTTTTTTGATTTTTTATGATACAACACCCTTAAAAGGATAAGGCAAAAATAAGTAAAGAAGTTAGGTAGGAATCAGTTTAAATAATAATATGAAAAAACTCTATTATTACGATTTTGTCCAATATAAATTGATTAAGTCGTAATCGGAATTAAAGTCTATGACAATCAAAATCGACTTTTTGTCGATTTTTTTGTTTTAATTGTGTATAATTTGGTAAAGATAATTAATTTGCATGCATATGAATTTCGAAGATTTTGTTTTCGGAGAAGACACTGTGGAGTGCGGGCCTCTAGATGAAGATGTCTGCTATCAGGCAATGTCGGGAACTGAAAAATATTTGGATAAAGTTGATTCAACTGAAGATGCTGTAATATTTTCACCGGAAAAAAAGAAGGACGATGTTCCTGTTTTTTATGCTCCTGGTTGGGCTGTAAAAGCTGATACTAATTCTGTCAAAGGGGTAATGAAATTAATGTCTGATCAAGGAAGAGAAGTTATTTCGTCTTCTTTTAAGAACAGAAAAAAGATTATTGATGCTATTGGCGAAGACAATAAGTATTATTTTCAATTAGCAGAACTTCACAAGTCCTTACTGATTGTTGATACTATTAGAGATCTTGGTATTGAGCAGTGTGATATTGTTGGATATTCGGAAGGCGGTATAAATGCTTCTATTGCTGCTTGTTTGCTGGGGGAAAAGTCTGTGAGAAATCTAGTTCTTGTTTGTCCTGCTGGGATGATAGGAAAAGATTCTTGCTTTGACTTGATTAGGAGATTTGCAATAACTGAGGAGGTTGAAGAAATAAGAAAAAGGGAACAAAAAGATTTTAATTCAACTGTTGATTATACCGGAGATATTATTGAATATATGGTAAAGAATCCAAAATTTACTCGGGATGAAATAAAGGCAATGACAGAGATAGATCTTTTTAAGATGACTAAGTATTTAAAAGGCAAAGGAGTAGGAGTCGGATTGGTGTGTGGGGCTAATGATAAGGTGTTTCCGATAGAGCAGGCCTTGGACAAAATCGAAGAAAATGTTGATTATCTTGTTTCTACAAAGGGTAATCATGGATCAATTGTATTCGAAAAAGAACATATTTTGCTTGCTGAGAATTTACTGACAAATATGGCGCTTGATGCTAATAGAGAAAAATATAAAAATAGTAAATGAGACTTGTATTTATTTTGTTTTGAATGTAATGTTGTTTTGGTACTTGGAGTTATTATGAATAAGGCTGATAGGTATAACAATGTTGTGCGGAGCATTTTAAAGTGCGAAGCAAAACGGCTTAATTTTATTCTTGGGCATATTCGTCATATTGATATGCTCATCGAAACTATGGATGAATCGTCATTCATTTTTTTATTGCTAAAAATGAAGTTGAGAACTGGTGAAGTTTTTAAAAGGAGATTAATCTATTCGGTTAATTTGTGGCATGTTATACTTATGTTATATTATTAAAACTATTTCAAATGCTTTCGAATAAGGATAGTTGGATAAAAATACTTTTGAATCTGAATATAACACTTTGCCTTGTTCTCTTGGCGGTGTTGGTTTTTTATTTATTTAATATTCCAATAATAAAGGAGGGGATGTTTTTGCAGATTGTAGCTATTGTTGCTACTATTCCAGTTTTGGTTAGTGCTTTGGTAACTATTAAGAATAAAAATATTTCTATTGATCTTCTGGCTAGTATCGCCTTAGTGGTGTCGTTGTACGAAAAGGAATGGATGCCAGCTATTTTTATAAATTTGATGATTGCATCGGCAAGAATATTTTCGGCTTATGTAAAAATAAAATCTCATTCTGCGATTAATAGCCTACTTGATCTAAAGCCAAAAATGGCCAAGATAGAAAGAAACGGAAAACTGTATGACATTCCTTTGGAGGAGGTGGTACGGGGAGATACAGTTGTAATTGAGCTGGGTGAACGGATTCCAGTTGATGGGGTGGTATTGAGTGGAGAAGCCTCTATAGATCAATCTTCTCTTACAGGAGAGTCTGTGCCAGTTTTTAAAAAAGAGGGTGACTCTATTTTAAGCTTTACTACTGTTGTGTCAGGACATTTGATTGTTCGGGCAGATAAGATCGGTAAGGAGACTACTTTTGAACGAATAATAGCCCTCATTGAGCAGGCTCAGGCTAATAAATCTCCGATATATTCTTTTATAAATGAATTCGTGAAATGGTACATAATTCTTACTCTTAGTGGGGCAATTATTGTCTATATTTTTTCTGGTGATATCGGATTGGTTATAAGTTTGCTGCTAGTAAGTTGTGCGGATGATATTGCTGTTGCTACTCCAATAGCATTGATGTCTGCTATTACTCATAGTGCAAGACACGGAGTTATTATTAAAGGTGGTGACTATCTGAATAGTTTGGCCAAAGTTAAGGTAATTGTTTTTGATAAGACTGGAACTTTGACGCAAGGAAAAATGAAAATCGAGAAGGTAATTTGCTTTAACAAGAGTAAAGAAAGTGATGTTATATTCCTTGCAGCAATACCTTCTTCTTGCTCTAGTCATCCGATATCTCATGCGATTATTGAGTATTCTAAAGAAAAGGACATTTCTATCTATGAAGTTCGTGACTTTGAGGAGTATGGAGGAAAAGGAATATCGGCTACATACAATGGAAAGAAAATTGTAATGGGGAAAAAGTCCTTTTTGCAAGAAATGAAAGTTACTATGAAGAGTGCTGAGGTTAAACAGATAGATGAAGAAATATCCGAAGGATTTAATGTGTCTTTGGTTGCATACGATGGCAAGCTCGTGGGATGCATAGCATTGGCCGACAGAATAAGAGAAGGGTTGAGAACGACGATATGCCAGTTAAAAATTCTGGGCGTAGAGAGGACAGTTATGCTAACTGGAGATAATGAAAAAGCTGCGAGTAGGGTAGCAAAAGAAGCAGGAATAGACGAATATCATGCTAACTTATTACCAGCCGATAAGTTAGAAAAACTAAAGACATTTTTAAGTAAGGATTATAAAGTGGCTATGGTTGGAGACGGGGTCAATGATGCTCCTGGATTGGCTTTGTCGGATGTGGGGATTGCTATGGGAGCTATTGGCTCGGATGCATCAGTTGAAGCAGCTGATATTGCGTTAATGAAAGATGATTTATCTCAAATTCCAGAATTGATCAGGACTGGGCGCTCGACTGTAAATGTTATTAGGCAGAATATAATTGTTTGGGCGGTTCTGAATATTCTTGGATTCTTTTTGGTTTTTGCCCATATTCTTAATCCTTCAGGTGCGGCTGCATATAATTTTATTTGTGATTTTATTCCGATAATTAATTCTTTGAGATTGTTTAAATAGCTTGTTTTCGAAATACCCCTAAAAGGGTATTTTTGATTTATTCTCTGGTCTCATTGTGGTATAATTAATCCGTAAAACTCATATATAATTTAAATAAATGAATTTCGAAAAAAGTTTTGAAGAAGAGTCTGAATATGAAAGTGGAGCAATGGAAACTAAAGCTTTGGGTGAAGATTTGGAAACGAATACGAATGAGGGTGAAGAAGGTAAAGAGAATAATATTTATACTGAAACACGAAAAATAGCTGAAGACCTTTTAGTCAAATACAAGTTTTTTAATGAAGCAGACGTAGTTGAAATATCTCCCGAAGAAATTGCTGAAAATGTTCCTGTTTTCGCTTCTCCTGGCTGGGGGGTTAGCCCAGAAGCTTGGAGCGATTCTTTGAAGATTATTGCAGAAGAGGGCGAGAGGAAAGTGGTGACGGCGAATTTTACAAGAGAAGAGATTATTAATGAAGAAGAGGGAGCGGATATTCCTGCATCGGAATTGCAAAAAGCTTTAGCGATAATAGACATATTAAATAGTAAGGGGCTGGAAGAGGTTGATGGTATCGGGCATTCTGAAGGGGGATTAAATCTTGCTATTGCGGCTAGTCTATTCCCAGAAAAGTTTCGGAATCTTGTATTTGTTTCACCTGCGGGGTCAATAGATATTTCGAGGGAAGAATTGGTAAAAAGGTTTGCAATCGATGAAGGAATAGAGGAAATGAAAGGAATGGATAAAGGTAAGATACTTTCTTTTAAAACATATTTAAAAGCGATTGTTGGAAGTTTTTTAAAAAACCCAATTCTTTCACACAAAGAAGTTGATGCGATGACCAAGCTTGATATTTTTGAAATGACTAAATGGTTAAAGGAAAAAGGGGTTGATGTTGGATTTGTTGCTGGAGCTAATGATCAAGTATTTAAGATGGATGAAATAAATAAAAAAGTAGGAGTAAATAATATTGATAATTACCTCACAACAAAAGGTAATCATGGATCGTTGATATTCGATTCGCAACACGCAACGCTCGCAGGAAATCTTCTTCATAATATGAAAATGAAGAAAGTCTGGAAAAATGATAATAAAAGCTAAAAACGCCAAGGGGCGTTTTTATTTTGCTTGATATTTGTTAATTTGTGATGGTGGTAGTTCTTCCTTAAGTTATATTTTTGTGGTAAATATTTAATATATGCATGATTCAATTTTAGAAAATTTTGGATATAATGATTTTTTTGAATCTAATCGGAAAACGTTAGGATTAAGCGAATTTGATGTTGCAAGAGTAATATCTGAACACAAAGGAGCTTATGAATTAATAAATCAAAATGGTAAGTTTTTGGCGAAAATTACTGGAAAGCAAATGTTTAATGCTGAATCAAGAGAAGATTATCCTGCTGTTGGGGATTGGACTCTAATGAAGGATCTGGGAAATAAACAAGCCGTAATATTTGGAATTTTACCTAGAAAAACTGTAATAAAAAGAATTTATGGGGACAAGGATAGGCTTGGCAATAAAAACGATGTTCAAATAATCGCGACAAACATTGATACAGCTTTCATTGTTGAAGCGGTAAATAGAGACTATAATCTTAATCGTTTTGAAAGGTATTTTGCTATCGTAAGAAACCAGGAGATAACACCAGTAATTATTCTTAATAAAGCAGACTTAATTCCAAAAAATGATTTAGGTTTAATCGTTGCGGAGATAAAAGGCAGATTTAAAGATGTGGACATTATATTAACTAGTACTTTAAACGACGAGGGGCTAAATGAATTAACGTCTTACATTGAGAAAGGTAAAACATATTGCTTTCTTGGATCTTCGGGAGTAGGTAAGTCTTCTTTAATAAACAAACTTTTAGAAAATAATATTATTAAGGTTGGTGATATAAGTGAGTATAGTGATCGTGGAAAACATACAACAACTAGTAGAGAAATGTATTTTCTTAAAAATGGCGGAATAGTAATTGATAATCCAGGTATAAGAGAGGTGGGGATTAGTGACATTAGCAGTGGAGTAAATGATATTTTTAATGAAATCATTGAGCTTGGAAAAAAGTGCAAGTTTAGGAATTGTACCCACACAAATGAATCTGGTTGCGAAATACTCAAAGCGCTTGAAGAAGGAAGACTTGATAAACAGAAGTATTTTAATTTTTTGAACATAGGGAAAGAATTAAACTATTTTGATATGTCTAAGCTTGAGAAAAGGAAAAAAGAAAAAGATTTTGGGAAATTTATAAACAAAGTAAAAAAAGATTTAAAAAACAGAGGAAAATACTAAAATTGTGATTTGATTGTCTAAAAATAGCTTCTCAAAATTGTATATTACAATATTTATGATAAAATGAATTTATAATCATAAAACACTTTACAATGTCTAAAACAAGTGCATTTACATTGGTGGAGATACTGTTGGCTATTGTTTTGATTGGTATAATTTCTACTATTATTTATACCAACCTTGCTAAAAACTCTAACTACGAAGCAAAAATAACAAAAGCAAAAGCTTTTGCTACTTCTGTACCTCTATCTCTTCCAACTAGCTTTCTTGCAAATTGGAAATTAGAAGGTTCTGGCTCATCTGGAAGCAGTGTAGTAGCTGCAGACCTATTAGACTCATGGAGTAATAATAGTGGAACATCTGTTTCGGGAGCTACTATTCTTGATAGCAAAGATTGTATGTTCGGAAAATGTATTTTATTTGATGGAACGGGAGGAATAGCTACTGGGTCGTCCAGCGGACTATTTAATGGAAGATCAAATTGGACTCTTTCTGCATGGATAAAACCAGATAGCGATGGTGGGAAGGACTGTTTTTATTCTGAAGGAAATGGAAGTGCTAATATCTTTAGTGCTTGTGTCACTAGTGACAATAATCTTATGGTGTCTCTTTATCGTAGTGGAAGAGTTGATGAAATATCAACCAATGTTTCTCAAAAAATAGAGAGAGGAAAATGGAACTATGTAGTTATTAGCTTGGAGAAAGGGGATTTGCCAGGAGCCTTAAAATTTTGGATTAATGGTGATCTTGTATTTACCTCAACAAGTCAAGCAAGAACGGACACAGTAAGTACGACCGATATTGTGGAGAGAATCGGAGTTGGATTTAATAGTAATGATAGATTTAAAGGGGCAATAGATGATATTCAGGTATACAGCGATTATGTACCTTCAGCAGCTGTTGCTGGAACTATAGTAATGAAACTTGTTAGTATTGCAATAACTACTCCAGCTTCAAAATTAAACTATGCTATTGGAGAAACTATTGATATTAATGGGCTTGTTGTGACAGGTACTTATAGTGATTCAAGTACAAAAGTTGAATCATTAACGGCAGATAATATTACCGGATTTAACAGCAGTAATCCAGCTGAGAATCAAACTTTAACTATAAATATTTCTGGAAAAACCACAACTTATGGTATAAATGTTATTCCAGCTGTTCCCCAAAATCTTGCTTGTGGTGGAGCTACTGGAACAAGTATTTCCTGTAGTTGGGATTTTGTTTCTGGAACGGGAATAACATATAAAATTAGGAGAAATAATAATGATGCTAATACAGTGACTTCGTCTACTAAGCCAATCTATGATACTGGGCTAACATGTAATACTTCCTATTCATATGAAATAAGTGCGTGTATTGGCAGTGTGTGTTCTAATTATTCTGCTTCTACTTCTGCTTCAACATCGGTATGTCCTCCACCTATTCCTACTAACTTTGCATGTATTGCAAATTCATCAACCGAAATTGCTTGTAGCTGGACAGGAAGTTCTAGTGCTACTACATACGAGTTGCAGAGAAACGGAACGACAATTCAAGATACATCCGCAGTATCAAAAACGGACTCTGGACTTACTTGTGGAACTAGCTATGACTATCAAGTAAGGGCAAAAAATGCTGGAGGTGAATCGGCTTGGGTAGCAACGAGTCCGGTAGGAACTACAACAAATGTATGTGTTCCTGATGTTCCATCAACACTAACATGTACAGGAATATCTGCCAGTCAAATAGATTGTTCATGGAGTACTTCTACTAATGCTGCCACATACGAATTGCAAAGAAATGGAGTCACTATCCAAAACACTTCTGCGACTACAAGAAATGATACTGGAATTTTGTGCAATACTTATAACTATCAAGTAAGGGCATGTAATAATGCTGGAGGATGTTCGGAATGGAAAACAACAACTGGAGCTACCAGTCAATGCTATGCATGGACACAGATTGATGCAAATGGTGGTTGTTCTTCTGGTACGCTTGGAGCATTGACCGCTTCTTCTGATTTATCTAAAGCATATTTTTATACATGTAATCCTTATAGAGTAGTCATCCTTACAAATGGAAATACTGTCACTTATTCTACTTCTAGTGGGTTAATAGCAGAGGGTAGGGCAACTACTTCAACTGGTAATATTGTTTTTTCGGGTGATAGCGATTATAACAGTAATAATACGATTTATAAATCAACTGATTATGGAGTTTCATGGACAAAACTAACAACGCCATATTCCGGTGGGGTTTATGGATTATGGGCAAGAATTGCAACATCTTCTGATGCTTCAAGAATATATACGGCAGCTTATCAAGAAGTGCCTCCGGCAAGTGGCGGTAGATTGTTTACTTCAACAAACCAGGGCTCTAGCTGGACCGAACTAAGACCAAATGGTGATGCAGGCTATGGCTGGATAGTATTAAACACCTCCACAGATGGTTCTAGGGTGTATGCGGGTTCTTTTCAGGGAAATTTATATACATCTTCGGATTATGGAAATAGTTGGACGTTAATAAATAATGGAGCTTATAAAATGGTTTCTTCTTCGGATGGATCCAAATTACTTCTTTTAAAATACGTGGATAGTAGATATAGAATATATAAGTCTTCAGATTATGGATCAACATGGACCGAAGTAAAACCAGCAGGAGATTCTGGTTATTGGTGGTATACTGTGGCAATGTCTAACGATGGTACAAGAATGCTTGCTGGTATAAATCCTGGAAGTGGAAGCAAACTTTATCAATCATTAGACTCTGGGGCTACTTGGGTTGACGCGACTCCAGTAGTCAGTCCTACTGACGGATGGGTAAGTAGTGTAATTTCTAATGATGGAACAAAAGCAATTGTTTTAGGTAATAAAAATACATATTATGGAGTTTTTCTCCCTTAAAGAATTATTATAAATTTTAATTAAAGAACCGATAGAAATGTCGGTTCTTTTTTTGACATTTATATTACATAATGATTATACTAAGTTAGTAGTTTAAAGGGGTATTTGAAATGAAGATTTTTGTAGGAGTTCCACGAGAAGATCCTAATTTGGCTTCAATACTGAAAAATGAATGTCAGCCCAAGCTTATGTTTGGCAGTACTATTTTTCAATTGGGAGATATAGGATGGTCATCGGAGAAGTATAGTTTTAAAATCCCAGAAGTTCTTTTAAACGAACCAGAACTAAAACCTTTTGTAATGTGCAGCGATGGAGAAGAAAAAGAATACTGCTGGTTTTACTTCGGAATTAATGGTGAGAGATTATATCCTTTTCATTTTTCTAAAAAGAAAAAAATCTTTACCTATATTGTTCCTGATGGAGTAAACAGTTTTATTTTTTACTACGACGAGAGTTTTTCTTTATTTCAGTTTGCTGTTCGCCGTAAGCGAGATGTTTTATTTCTGCAGCGTAAAACAAAGTGGTTTGGTTTTGTTGGAGAAACTATTCCAGACACATTATGGAGACTGGAGCCCATGATAAATTTGGCTTTTAAGATTTATCACACAAAGAATCTTTCACCGCCAGATGAAGTTTTTACGTTGATACCTTTTGATTATGATGAAGATAGTGACGATGGACAAAAAATTACTTAATAGGTTTTACAATAACCTATTTTTTTATTGTTATTTTCTGTTTACTGTGATAATTTTACTATATGAAAAACAAATTGCCATATAATGAACAGCTTGATAGAGTGAAACGCTTAAGGGATGATCTTAACCGATTTTCTGTTGCAACTGATGAGAATTTTAACATGGCAATAGATGCCTTTACCTCTTTTTTTATACAGTGTTATCATCTGAAGGACTGGTTAATTGATAGCAGATATGGAAGAATTGATATAGATATATTTGTTTCGCGAAGTCCATCATTATCTCTTTGTCGTGATATAGCAAACACGCAAAAACACAAAAAACTTGATAAGTATGAACCACAGAATCATTTTGTAAATCATAAAGTAGGAGATATTCTTACTCCAATTATTGAGTATTATGATCCTTTTAGAGATCAAAATAGATTTGGTATTGATGTGCAAGAATTTGATACTTTAGTTGACGTGGTAGATCTTGTCAAGCAATGTGTTGAGGATTGGGAAAGATTTCTTTATATATATTCAATATGAAAAATAGAACAGTAGTTGTTAATGATAAAATGCAAAAAGGATATATCTATGAATTAGTTGAACCAATGGGGAAGAACTTTCATAAAGATTTTAAGCCTCAGTTAACTCCAAAAGAGATGCTAGAGATGGGTGTTTTTGGCGGAAAATATATGACAGATTGTAGAGATGAATTTCCCTCTGATTGGTATAAGAATGCAAAACTTTGCCCAAAAGAACACAAAAAAGAGCTTAATTATTTTGGAGTTAATGCGAGCCAACCGTTATCGGTTTGGCAGAAAAAAGGATGGATACATATAGATGATCCTAGGGGTTGGTTTCAATGGTATTGTAGATATTATATGGGGCGAAGACATCCTGATGATTTGCGCCAAATTAAAAGATGGAATGCAATGAAGCGTCACATTTATCAACTAAAAAAGAATTGCGTGATGGGTGATTTAAATTGTCGCACAGGGCAACGACAAGCCTTGCTTCATTGGGCTTATGACTCAAGACATTTTTAATTATTTAATAAAAACATTTATGATTTTAAAAGTTAGAAAATTTTTTATATCTGTTGTAATGTTATTAGCATTAGGTTTTTTCCCGTTGAACGTCTTTGCTAATACGACAGCTGATGCTTCAAACGAGAATCAGGCATATTTTGTTATTGCTATTGATGAAGAAGAGGTAGATGTAGTTAATTCTCTTTACGAAAAAAAGTTAATAAAAAATAAGGAAATATTTAATTTAATACTTGATATAGCGGGATTGCATAATAAATTAAAACCAGGTGGTTATAAAATTGATAACAATTTGAATGAGTTGCAAGTTGTAAAAATATTGATTAGTGAGTCAGACTTAAAATGGATTGTAATTCCTGAAGGATATAGAAAAGAACAAATTGCTGAAGTTTTGGCAAAAGAGTTAAGGTGGAAAGAAAAGCAAAAAATGGACTGGATATTCAAAACAACCGAAACTAAGCCCGAATATGCTGAAGGGGTTTATTTCCCTGATACTTATCTTATAAAGGCAAACGAAACAGGGGAGCAGATTGCTAAACGTATGATAAATAGATTTAATGAAAAATTTGCCCCTTACCAGGCTCAATTTCTTGAAAATGATATTAAGTGGACAACTGCTCTTAAGATAGCTTCTATAGTCCAAAGAGAAGCTGCTTCAAAAGAGGATATGCCACTCATTGCTGGGATAATCTGGAATAGGTTAGCAGATGATATGCGACTTGAAATAGATGCTAGTGTGCAGTATGTAAAAGATTCTTTAACTCATTCAAACGTAGAAGTGTGCCAAAAAAAGAATACTATTCTTTGGAGTAATAATTTATGTATGCAATCTGGAGTTATTGAAGCACCTTTTTTATATATTAGTAGTGGAGATTGGTGGAAACCAATAGCTAGCGAAGACAAAAAAATAAATTCTTCTTATAACTTATATTTGAATACAGGATTACCTCCAAAACCAATAGCTAATCCAGGTCTTAGCGCTATTGATTCAGTTTTAAATCCAGCAGTGACTGATTGTTTGTTTTATCTCCATGATAAAAACAAAAAAATTCATTGTGCAAAAACATACGATGAACATCTCAAAAATATAGAAACATATTTAAAGTAATGTATAGTATTGTTGGAAATAAAATAGTATAATTATTAAAAGGTCGTTAGTGTCTTAAAAATTTAAAATATGGATATTGCAATTGAAGCATTACGTCAAGTAGAAAGAAATTTTATTTATAACGGTATTTTAGCGATTCTATTTGGTGTGCTTATATTCATTTATCCTGATCTTTTGGCAATATTGGTTGGAATATTTTTTGTAATTTTGGGAGTCTTTAGTCTAGTTTTTGCCGTAAAGATAGGAAAGTATTCCAAGATAAAATTGTAATTCAAGAGACTGGCTTGCTGTCAGTCTTTTATATAAAAAAATGAAAAACGTAGCTATCTTAGTGTGTAATTTTGCCTCATTTACTGACGACATTATTGATAAATATAATATTATTCCCATCTCTTCTAATCTTTATTGGCCAGAAATGGATTCATTAGTAGGAGAAAACATTTTTCAAAAAATGCGAGATGCTCTTAAGAAAGGACTAAACTCTAATCCTAAAACATCTCAGCCATCAATGGGAACATTCAAAAAATATTTTGAAGAAGCTTTGTCAAAAAACGATGAACTAATCTGTATTACTATAAGTTCTAAGATTTCTGGTACTTACAATTCAGCACTGCAGACTAAAAAAATGTTTAATGAAGATAGTCAAAAGAAAATCCACATAATTGATTCAAATAATATAGATGTAGCCGAAACACTTTTGGCAATCAAGGCAAGAGAAATAATAGAACAAGAGAGTGACATAAATAGTGCTATTCAAAAAATTGAGTCTTTTATTCCTAAGTTATATTTCTATGGAATGACAGAGAACTCCGCACAAATGGAGGCTGGTGGAAGGATAAATCATCTTTTAGCAGTTTTATTGGAGCAGATGCAGAGGATGGGAATGAGACCAATACTTCATATGGAAAATGGTGAAGTTAAGGCGGCAAATTTAAAAATGAATGCAAGAGATACAGCTAGTGCCTTGTTTAGACAATTTGAGGATGTAAACAAAAGTGAACTAATAAACAAAAAGAATTTTATGATTGCTATTAGTCACGCCGACAATATAAATGAGGCTGAAGAATTACGCGATCTTTTTGAAAATAAATATCCAAATCAGGTGAAAGTATTTTTTACAAGTATGACGGGTATTTTTATTGGGTCACATGTTGGACCAGGAACTTTAATGTGTTGCACTTTACAAGAAAACTAGCAGAATGATAATATATAGATATAAATAATAAGTTTAAACATATGGCAAAGGGCAATAACTCTCAAAAAAAAGAGACAAAAAAACCTAAAAAAGATAAGAAAAAATAGCTAAAGGCTATTTTTTTCTTCATTTCTATGGTAAGAATGTCTTATGAAAATAGAATCAGCAAAATTTTTTAGAGGGGTTAAAGGATCGGATAAGGCTTTGGAAGATGGAATTCCACAGTTTGCTTTTATTGGTCGTTCTAATGCGGGCAAATCTAGTGTAATTAATTGTTTAACCAAAAATAAGGGACTTGCTAGAACCAGTTCTTTTCCTGGCTTTACCCGCCAAATAAATTTATTTCTAATAAATGATTCATTATATTTTGTTGATTTGCCTGGATATGGGTATGCAAAAATTTCTGCTTCAGAAAGACAGAAAATACAAGAAATGGTAAAGTGGTATTTTTTCCGATCGGGAATAGTCCAGAGAAAGATATTCCTTATAATTGATGCTGATGTCGGATTAACAAAAGATGATTTATCTGTTTTACGAACTTTTGAAGAAGTAGAAAAAAATGTGGTGATAATTGCAAATAAGATTGATAAAATAAGAAAAAGTGATTATGAAGAAAAAATAGCAACAATAAACGAATTATCATGGCCACATAAGGTAATATTATTTTCGGCTAAAGATAAAATTGGTATAGAGGATTTTTTAAACGAACTAAATTAAAAACGACCAAAGTGATCGTTTTATTTTTTTAAATAAAGAGTTCTTGTGGGGAATGGTATTTCTATATTTTCTTTATTGAGGGTATTGTAAAGTTTTTCAATAATTTCAGCTTTTTTGTCAATTGCTACTGTGTGATTTTCTGCCCAAAATCTTATTTGACAATTAATTGATGAATCCCCCAGTTCATTAACAATTAAAGTTTCGGTTGGATCTTTTATTATTCCTTTCTCTTCGTTTAACATTTTTTCAACAATTTTTCTAAGTTTGTCTATGTCGGTACCATAAGCAACTCCAAAATCAATAATCATTCTTATGGTAGACACTGGCTTGCTGAAATTTTTGATTTTCATATCTGCTAGCTTTCCATTCGGAATAGTTATCAGTTCATTGTTAATCGTTTTAATTTTTGTACTACGAATTGATATATCCTCAATAACACCAATATCCCCACTGTCTAGCTCTATCTTTTCTTTTACTTTAAAGGTTCCGTCTAGTATTAGAGAGATTCCTCCGAATATGTTTTTTAATGAATCTTGGATTGCGAAACCAACGATTACTCCGGCAATTCCTAAACTAGCTAAGAAAGGGGAAACATCAATATTCCACTCTCTTAATATCCAGATAAGTCCACCAATAAATATCAAAACATTGGCAATACTTTTAAACATAGGAAGAATTGAGTGAGCGAGGTGAGATTTGTTCTTTTTGTCAATATGAAGAGTCCAGCCCTCAATAAACAAGCCTGCCGTAATCATTGTGAGGTAGGTGACTATTACTACTATAATACTATTGATAAGATTTGGTATCCATCCTGTTAATCCTAATTCGTTAATTGCAAATCTTATTCCGACAAATACAAGTAATTGAATTAATTTTGGTCTTATTTTTGGAATAATTATTTCTTCTAACTTGCTCTTACTTTGCTGTATCCATTTTTTAAAATATTTCTCAAATATAAAAGCACCGATATTCGCAATCAAAAAAAACGAAAGAATTATTATCAGAGCGCTTGTAATAGATTCTTGAGTTGGCATTTTTTTAATAAATTACTTATATCTGCATCTTATCATATTTGATAATTTAAAAACACTCCTTTATCGGAGTGTTTTGTTTAATTATTCTGCGCTATTTTTGAGCCCTTGATGGTCCCTTGAATTTTGGCACTTTTGTTTCTACGTTAATCATTGTTGCGGTTATGTTTCCTGAATTGTCGGTTGTCCCACGAATCATTACTTTTTGTCCGTTCGCTAGATCGCTCAAAGAAATAGTAGTTTCTCTATCCTTTGTGTATTTTGTATCGCTGGAGACGTTAATCGTTTTATTAATCTCACTTTCATTTCCTCTCTCACGAGTGGTGATGGTAATGGTATTGCCGCTCACTGATGTTATTGTTCCGAATGCACCTCGTCCTTGTCCGTTCATGGGTCCCTTGAATTTTGGCACTTTTGTTTCTACGTTAATCATTGTTGCGGTTATGTTTCCTGAATTGTCGGTTGTCCCACGAATCATTACTTTTTGTCCGTTCGCTAGATCGCTCAAAGAAATAGTAGTTTCTCTATCCTTTGTGTATTTTGTATCGCTGGAGACGGTAACTGTTTTGGTAACCTCACTTTCATTTCCTCTCTCACGAGTGGTGATGGTAATGGTATTGCCGCTCACTGATGTTATTGTTCCGAATGCACCTCGTCCTTTTTCTTGGTGGAATTTAAATGAATTTCCATTATTTATGTTGTTATTATTCGTATTTGCAGCAAGGGTTGTAGTTGTAAGTATTAATGAAGATGCAATTATCCCCGTAGCAAGTAATAATCGTTTTTGCATGTTTTGTTTATTTATTTATTTTATTATCATAGCCAGTCTAGCTATATTGTGTACTACGCTAATTGAATAATGAATGGTGCAATGTTATCTTCTTAATTAAGAAAAAACAATTTGCACCAAATATTTGCTTATGAACGTATTAATAACTACATTATGGATAATGAGTCCGATGAAAAACTAGTTGAATATTTTAGAAGTGGCGAAAAGAAGGCTCTTGAAGTTTTAGTTTTTAGATACTTTAAAGTAATTTACAATTTTTGTAGTAGATACGTGGGCGATGTAAATGTCGCTGAGGATATAACACAAGAAACGTTTGTAAAAGTGTGGAAAAACTTAAATAGGTTTGACACACATAAAAAGTTTAAAACCTGGATTTTTCAGATTGCAAAAAATACGTGTATAGATTATTTAAGGAAGAAAAAATCAATACCATTTTCCAATTTTGAAGACGAGGATGGCACAAATAATTTTGTTGATAATTTTGTTGATAATTCTCCTCTTCCAGATGAAATATTTATAAGGAAAGATCTTTCTGATTTTTTAGAGAAAAATATTAATGAACTCCCAGTAAATTATAAAATGGTAATACTAATGTACCATAAGAATGAATTTAACTTTAGAGAAATTTCAGAAATAATGGATGAGTCTGTTGATACCATAAAAAGTAGATATAGGCGTGGAATGATCTCATTGAGAAAAAAATTAAATGGATACAAATATTAACCTGCACCAAAAAAGCATTTAAAACGTAGTATTTAATAAAAGATATGGAAAACGAATATAAAAAACTATTTAATAGTTTAGTAGACAAAAATCCTTCCGATAAATTATTTGAAAAGATAATTTTAAGAATAGGAAAAGAAGAAAAGATGCAAAAAGTTAAAAGGAGAATAGCAGTATTTTCATTGTTTTTAGTCATATCATTTTTTGGGTTTATTTATTCTTTTGTAATGGTTCAAAATGCTCTAATAAGCTCAGGATTTGCGCAGTTTTTTTCACTAATATTTTCGGATTATAATATTATTACAGCATATTGGCAGAATTTTGTTTTTACCCTTCTAGAATCATTACCAGTATTTGCTTTGGTAGTTTCTTTATCAATGTTTTCTATAGTTCTTGGTTTATTTGCTTTTTTAGTAAAGGATATAAAATTTATAAGTTCAAATAATTTAATTGATAAAAAACATGGATTTTAAAAAAAATGGAACATCAAAAATAATAATAGTATTCCTAATTTTAGGGGAGATAATTCTTCTATTGTTAACTTTTGAAACAGGTGTAATAGTTGGCTTTAAGAAGGCAGATTTTTCTTGTGATATGGATAAGAATTATGGAAGAAATTTTGCCGGTATGGATTTTCGTTTTCCCGATAAAACAAGATTTGATGGAGCTCATGGAATATTGGGTCAGATTATTAAAATAGACGAAAACACAATAGTAATGAAAGATATAGATTTAAGCGAAAGAATAATCTCTGTTGCTGGAAATGTTAGTATTAAAAAATTTAAAGATGATATCAAATTATCTGATCTAAAAGTAGACGATAAAATAGTTGTAATTGGAAGCCCTAACAGCAATGGTGAAATAGAAGCCAAACTCATAAGATGGGTTCCTGCTCCAATGGATAATAGAAATCCTCCAACTGAGAATAATAATAATTAACATATAGAAAATGGAAAAAGACAATCTATTTAAAAGATCAGTTTTAGTGTTAAAAAATATTATTTTAAAGAAAAAAATAATAATCATTATTAGCTTGATAGTTGCCTTAGTTGTTGGTTATTTTTTTTGGAACAAAGGAAATACAGAAACTGTCACAAGTTATGTGATTAATACAGTCACAAGAGAAACATTAATCAATTCAATTTCTGGCACGGGGCAAGTTTCAACATTTTCAGAATCAGAAATAAAGCCAAAAGCTTCTGGTGAATTACTCACTTTAAAAGTTAAAAATGGGCAGGATGTTAAAGTTGGAGATATTTTAGCTGTTATAGATTCTACAGAGGCTCAAAAAACTGTACGAAATGCACAAACAAGTTTGGATAATGCAAAATTGTCTTTAGAAAAACTACAAAGAGGAGATAGAGAAGAAGAATTAGAAATATCACAGATGGATATAGAAAACTACAAAAGAACTATAACTGAATCTGAAAATGATTTAGTTAAGGCGAAGGAGAATGCCGAAACTGCGCTCAGTGAAGATTATGACGGTGCATTAACTGATCTTTCTCAGGCAATGAATAAAGCTACTAGTACATTAATAACTATAACTGATATTCAATATTCCCATTTTAATAATAACGATCAAGATGGTTCTAATATTTCTTCTACTAAAAGCACAGCTGTAAAATTATTGTTTGGGATTGAAGATGGCGGGCGCGCAACCATAGATTATTTTAGTAAAGCAAATGCGGGACTTAAAAAATCTATAGCCGATATTCAGTATTCAAAAAATAGAACAGATATAGACCTGCTTCTTGTTCAGACTAAAGATGCTCTTCAAAAAGTAAAGAATACTCTAGAAGCAATTCCAACAGGAAGTTCTTTAACTAGTAGTGAAAGAAATAGTGTTATTTCAGAAAAAACAAATATTGATAATTTGATTTCCACCATTAATTCAAGACAACAAGCAATTTCCTCTCAGATAAGTACTAATAAAGAGAATATAGAAAGTGCTGAAAATAAAATTATTGATGCAAAAAATACCTTAGAGAAAGCGGAAAAACAATTAGCTTTGAATAACAATCCAGATCCTTTAGATATAAGAAGCTATGAGATGTCTATTACCGAAAAAGAAAACGCTTTATATGATGCTAAGGTTGAATTATCTAATTATACAGTTAGGGCTCCTTTTTCAGGAATTATAAGTACTGTTAATATAGAAAAAGGAGATAATGTTTCTTCGGGAACATCTATTGCAACCATTATATCCAAAGAACTAACTGCCGAAATTACTTTAAATGAAATTGATATTGCGAAGGTTTCACTCGGACAAAAAGCTACTTTAACTTTTGATGCTATAAGCGATATGACTGTCACTGGAACAGTTTCAGATGTTGATGCTGTCGGTTCGGTAAGTCAGGGAGTAGTGAGTTATGGTGTAAAAATAGTTTTTGACACAGAAGCAGAAGGGGTAAAGCCTGGAATGAGCGTATCAGCTTCTATAATAACTCAAACAAGCCAAGATGCTTTGGTTGTTCCAAGTACTTCAATAAAAACACTAGGTGGAAAGAGCTATGTGGAGATTCCTAATGAAACGATAGCGGATAGCGATTTGGGATCAACGAAAGGTATTACACTAAAAAATAAGACGAAAATGATTGAAATAACCACTGGTCTATCAAATGATACTTCTACCGAAGTACTAACTGGTCTCAATGAAAATGATTTAATAGTAATAAATACTATTTCCAATACAAAAACAACAAAGACTACTACCAACGGGCAGAGCTTATTTCAAATGGGAGGAAGTAATCGGGGTACTGGAGGTAGCGGAATGCCTAATACAAGATAATACTAAAATATGATTGAGTGCAATAATATTACAAAAAGTTATTTCAATGAAAATGAAGAAACTCAAGTATTGAAAAAGTTAAACTTTTCAATTAGAGATGGGGAATTTGTTGCAATAACAGGACCATCTGGATCTGGTAAGTCCACATTAATGCATATATTAGGAGCTCTTGATACGCCAACGAGTGGTGAGTATAAACTTGACGGAAGGAATATCGCTGATTTTACTGATGATGAACTAGCAGACATAAGAAATAAAAAAATAGGATTTGTGTTTCAATCCTTTAATCTTTTGGCAAGAACAAGCGTTCTTAAAAATGTAATGCTTCCTCTTGTCTATGCCGAATTTCCTAGAAGTAAAAGAGAGCAGATTGCACGCGATGCGTTAGCGAGATCTGGGCTTAGTGAGGAACATTACAATAAAATGTCAAATCAACTTTCAGGAGGTCAAATGCAAAGAGTAGCGATTGCAAGAGCATTAGTTAATAATCCGTCATTAATACTTGCCGATGAGCCAACTGGAAACCTTGATACAAAAACAGGTGAAATCGTACTAAAAACATTTGAAGATTTGAATAGAAAACATCATCATACAATAATTCTAATTACTCATGAGATGGATGTTGCTGAACATGCAGATAGGCTAATACTTATAAGAGATGGTGTGATTATAAATGATTACAAAACAAAAAAGTAATTTATGAAAATAGTAGATTTATTTGAAGAAATATGGCTTGCACTTCTTTCTAATAAGGCTAGATCAGGACTTACTATTTTAGGTATTGTAATTGGTATAGGTTCGGTTATTGCTATGATATCAATAGGACAAGGTTCACAGAAAAGTATTCAATCAAGCATACAATCTTTGGGTTCAAATTTAATACTCATAACTCCTGGCGCTCAAAGAGGGGTTGGGATGCAAGTTAGCCAAGGAAGAGGATCTTCTCAAACCTTAAAAAAAGACGATGCCGATGCAATATTGAGTGGAATTGCAGGCGTAAAGAGTGTTTCCCCAGAGGTTTCGGGTAGATATCAAGTGACTGCAAAAGGAACAAATACTAACACTTCGGTTAATGGTGTAGTGGCAGCATATTCTACGGTTAGAAATGTTAATGTGGAATTTGGGAGTTTTTTGACTGATCAGCAAGTTAAAAATATGTCTAAAGTTGCTGTAATAGGTCCATCTACTCGCGATGATTTATTTGGGGAAGGTGCTTCTTATTCAGATGTAATAGGACAAACAATCCGTATTAAAAATATCAATTTTACTGTAATAGGAATTACTGAAGAAAAAGGTGGTACTGGATTTAACAACCAAGATGATGTGATATATATTCCATTAACCGTTTCTCAGCAATACATGACTGGAGGTGATTATGTTTCTACTATTGCTGTTCAATCGGAGAACGATAAGGTAATGACTAGTGTGCAGGATGCGATTACACAATTATTACTGGTTAGGCACAATGTAGAAACAGCTGATTTTAGCATAATGAATCAAGCTGATATTGTTGCAACGGCATCATCTGTGACTAGTACGTTTACCGTTCTCTTAGGATCTGTTGCTGGTATATCCTTGGTTGTTGGTGGTATAGGGATAATGAATATGATGCTTACAACAGTGACAGAAAGAACCAGAGAGATTGGACTAAGAAAAGCAGTTGGAGCGAAAAGAAAAGATATTAATTTCCAGTTTTTAGGAGAAGCAATAATGCTAACTTTTATTGGCGGAATATTAGGAATAGTTTTAGGATGGATAGCATCTTTTATTGTGAGTCATTTTTTTAGTATAGCTACTGATGTTTCTATGTTTTCAATAATTTTATCTTTTGGGGTTTCTGGTGCAATAGGAATAATATTTGGTTATTATCCTGCAAGTAGAGCTAGCAAATTAAATCCAATAGAAGCATTACGATACGAATAACAAGAATAATTATAAATATAAAATGAAAAAAATAAAAAAAGAATATATAGTTTTTTTAATAATATTAGTCATAGTAACTCCTTGTTCGTTTTATGGGGGAATGAAATATCAAGAAGTTATTACAAATTCAAAGATGAGTCAAATGAGAGGACAAATTGGACAAACGCAAAATTGGCAAAAACAAGGGACTCAAGCACAAGGAAATACGGATACAAATAGGCGCGGAGGTGGACTTATCGGGGGAGAAGTTTTAAGTATCAATGATAAAAATATAGTCCTTAAAGACAGAAGTGGTGGATCTAAGATAGTATTTTTTTCTGATTCAACGCAGTATTTAAAGTCTATTAGTGGTACCTTAGCTGATATATCCGTTGGAGCTAATATAACTGTCACGGGTAGTCAAAACTCGGATGGAAGCGTGACGGCAAAATCAATACAAATAGCTCCTCAAATACAGCCGTCAAAATAATTTCTAGATAGTTTTTAAAAAGGCAATTTGCCTTTTTTATTTTTGAAAATATCTGTTATAATTTTATTAAAAAACTTATGAAAAGAAAATTTGAACTGCCATTAATAAATGCTCATACTCATGCTGCCATGGTTGCTTTCAGAGGTAAAGGAGAAGATATGCCTCTTCATAATTGGTTAAATGACTGCATATGGCCCATGGAAGGGGAATTAATTAATCCAGAATTTATATATTCCAATACTGAGTTGGCAATTACAGAGATGAAGAAAAATGGGATAAAAGCATTTATGGATATGTATTTTTATGAGGATGAAGTAGCTAAAGCAGTAATTGAAAATGATTTTTTAGCAGTAATTGGTGAGGGTCTTATTGATATAAGAGGACAGGATGTTTTTGATAATGATATTAAAAGAACCGAAGAGCTTTTAATAAAATATAAAGAGAATAAAAATATTATAGTTTCAGTTGCTCCACATTCACCCTATACTGTAAATGAGGATAACCTACTAAAGGCAAAAGATATTGCAAGAAAACATAATGCAATATATCAAATTCATATTTCAGAAACAAAAAAAGAAGTTGATGATTCAATAAAAAAACATAATCTGACTCCTGTTGAATATTTGAATAAATTGGGAGTGCTTGATGAAAAAACTATTTTGGTGCATTGTGTTTGGCTTACTAGTAAGGATATTGCAATAATATCGGAAAAAGGATGTAGTGTTGTGCATTGTCCATTAAGTAATCTTAAACTAGGATCAGGAATTGCACCAATTAAAGATATTATCAATGCTGGAATTAATGTTGCTATTGGTACCGATGGGGCAGCAAGTTCTAATCGTTTAGATGTTTGGGAGGCTGGAAAATTTTGTGCCTTATTACAAAAAGGTGTGAATTGTGATTCTTCGCTATTACCAGTACGAAAGGTTATAGAAATGATGACCATAAATGGGATGAAGGCTTTAGGTATAAATTCCGTTAAAGGGAAAAGCATTAGTGATATAGAAGCAAAAATTAAAAATGACGATTTTAATTTTTTATATGAAAATAATGCCGAGGAATTAGATTTTTGTTAAAATTACTTTTGATTTAATTTTTATTATGTTTTATAATAATTAATAATACCTAAAACTTAATATAATTAATTTTATTCAACTCGCATGAGACAAGAAGAGTTATTGCAATTTATTTTTCTTTTTATTTTCATTGTCTTGATTGCCGTTTTGGTTGGTACCAATATTAGTAGGTTTAATCTTGCTGATGCTGGCGAAACAGTTAGCAATATATCTGTTAGTAGCGTAGCTTTTGGAGCCGAGAATTCTCTTTATGCTGGAACCTCAGTAATGAAAATTTGGGCAAATCATCCGTTCAGCATACAACTAACGGGAAAAAATTTAAATTCTCAGGCAACTTCTCAGATTATTTTTTCTAATTCTACGTATTCTGGATCAATTACTAAAGATTTTGATTGTGAAAATTCTTCTAACGCGGATTATTGTTCTTTTAGCGTAGATCCTCTTACGTTTCCTGGATATTGGTCTGGGGTTATTAAAGTTAATGGAAATGTTATAAAAACTTTCTATTTTGATGTTATCCAAATGTGTGGTGTCTCCAATAACCAGGTTTATTCTTTTGATAGTACTATTAATAGTTGCTCTGGTATTGTTTCTTCAAAAGGATTATTGTTATGTAATTATCCATCTCAATTAGTTAATGAAGCTATATTAAGTAATAATACCTGTCAGTGGACATGTTCTTATCAACTATCACCTAATTATTCTAAAACAACCGAGTCATGTTTATTTAACGTAAGAACAAGTAATTCCGTTTATCCAAATCCTACATTGAGTTGTGGGGCTTCATCGGCAACGAATTTAACTGCTAGTAGTACGGGTCTTTGTAGCTCTGGTTCGGTAATCGCCTTTGAAGAAAAAGCTGATGGAAGTGGATGGACATGGATTTGTTCGTTATCTGGACATGAGCCATTATCGTGTAGTGCAACAAGAATAGTCCCTGGAAAATGTTCATATTTAAATACTTATACATCTCTACCAACAACTGGTTCGTGCAGCTCTGGGAAAGTGAAGAGTTTTTCCTTATCGGGCAATACAGCTAATTGGGTATGCGAAGGTAGTACTAATGATTCGTGCAGTGTTATTATTGGGGAATGCTCAAAGTTTGAGCAATTAACGACGATACCATCTTCGGGATTATGTATCAGTGGTAATCCAACGACTCCTAATACTACAAATACGGGGTGGAGTTGGAGTTGCAATGGTAAAAATGGAGGAAAGAGTGTTGAGTGCAGTGCAATTAAGAAAAGTGAAGTACTTATAACCATTGATGCATCCAAAATAACTATTAGTCCATCTACGGTAAAAGCGGGAGAAGTTGTTTCGGTAAAAATAACAGATGCTGCCGCTTCAAATCAGGACTCCTTAATGCTAGTAGCGAAACCAATTTTATCTCACTTAAATAATCAAGCTTCGGCATTGTTATCAAAATGTACTGACAACAATGGTTTTTGTGGGAATTTTGTTGCTCCTGATAGTGCTGGAGAGTGGTCAATTTCTTTATATTCTTCGGATAATAAAAATATTCCGATTTCTACATTAAAAACTTTCATTATAGTTTCTGATTTACAAATCCCAGTTATTACTGCTCCAGTCATTAGTCCTTCAGTCGCAACTGCTGGTGAAAACATAACTATCAAACTTTCCGTATCTGGTACAATTAAAGGAGTGAAGGTTGAGTTAAATCCAACAAGCAAAAGTTTCTCTCTTAAAAATTCTCTGCAAAAAGGAGCTTGTTCCGAAAGCAAAGACTTATGGTGTGGAACATTAAAAATACCAGCTACTTCTCCTGGCGGGAATTGGAATGCAAAAGTTGTTTCATATATTGATAATATTGGAACAGAAAAAACTATTACTTCTGATATTTCTGCTTCTTTCGTTGTAAGAATTCCTTGTAGTTATAATTATTCGGATTGGAGCAATTGTGTTAATGGTAAAAAAAGCCGAAGCGTGGTATCTGCTTATCCCACAGGATGTATTGATAGTGAAAAAATAACCGAAGCAAGCTGCGAAAGTGTTTCATGTACTGCTTATAATTATTCGGATTGGAGTAGTTGTTTAAATGGAAAGAGGACACGAAAACTAATTTCTGCTACTCCTAGTGGATGTTTAGGGAATGCTATTCTTGAAGAAGCTTGTACTATCCCTCAGGTTTCTTGTAGCGAAGATAAGTGGGAATGTGAGAATTGGCAGCCTTGCACACCAGAGGATAAACAAATAAGGAGATGTTTTGTTATTTTTGATTGCCCTTTGGTTTCTAGTAGTTCTCCAGAATTATCTAAGTCTTGCAGTTATGTGCAAGACAGTACTAATCCTATAACTACCCCAGTATCTCCAAATCAACCAATTTCAATTCCTACTGAAACAATAAATAGCTCCGATACAACCATAATTACGTATACAAAAACTGATATTTCTTTAGAGTGCACACTTGAAGGTATTACAGATGTTAATACTTGCCAGGATTATATTGCTCAGATTAATATAGCAGATCATTGTATTTCAAATAAGATAACAAGTTTTGATCAATGTAAAAAGTATCTTTTAACAAAGTATCCAACTCTTATAAAATGCCAAAAACTAAAGACATCTGAATGTGAAGTCTATATCAACGATGTTCTTTTGGCAGATCTTAAAAATTCAATTTCTGAAGAAAGTAAAGAAAAATTAAAAGATTATACTGGAACTGTTGCTGCTGTTAACGCACAAGAAAAAACAATAAATGTCACTAATAAGAATACTGGAGAATCATCTTCTATTAAGGTTGAAAATATTCCTATTGCAAACGATGTTTCTGTTAATCTTTTGCTAACGAAAACAAGTGATGAACAAAAACATTTATCTCCAGTTGCTATTACTTTTGATTTTAATAAAAACGGAATTCCTGATGATATTGAATCACGTTTAGGATCAAATATTGATAAAGATGTCTTAATAGGTGTTGATAAAGCTATTATTGATGGGAAGTCGTTGGAGCAACCAAAGTTAAAAAAAGAAACCTTAATTAGCGGACAGTTAACAATTGATCAGGTTAATAATAAAGATGGAGGTATTAAGTTTCAGGGAAAGGCAACTCCTAATCAGGTTGTGACATTATTTATTTATAGTACAATGCCAATTGTAATCACTGTTAAAGCTGATTCAAATGGAAATTGGATATACGAACTTGATAAAACCTTAATAAATGGAAAACATGAAGCATATGTTGTTATCAACAATAGTGAGGGACGTATTCTTGAAGCTAGTTTACCTAAACCATTCTTCATAGATGAAGCAAGGGCTGTTGCTATGGATGAGTTTGTAAGGATAGAGGACGCAAGTTCTATTTCTGTTCCTGAAAGTTCGGATAACTTTATAAAAACATATGTTGGCGCAGGACTGGGATTTATATTTTTACTCATAGTAATATTTTTCTTTATTCGTATAAAGGCAGCAGAACAAGAAAAACAGTAATTATTAAAATGAAAGTTTCTAATATCAATATTTTTTTAAAGGACAATAAACAGTTTATATATTCTATTGTTCTTATGATTGTAATACCAAGTGTTATTATTTTTAACACTTGGCTTTTTTCTCAGTCACTTAAAAATACTGTAGATCAAAGTTTGCGAGATAAGGCAGTGGGGGTAAGTCAATCCATTAATATATCTTTAGCTAACAGTTTAAGTTCTCCCGAAGAACTTCAGAAGTATGTTGATAATTGGAAAAAATTTTCTGCTAACCAAGAATTAATTGATGAAAAATATGAAGATGATGTTATAGCTCTTGATATTCTTTATAGAGATAATGATAGTTTTAAATTGATAGCTAGTTTTGATAAAGACAAAATTGGACAGTCTTATGATTCAATGGCATATGTTATTGCTTGGAATTCTAATTGGCCAAGTGCTCAAAAAATAATAGACCATAGTAATAATAACTATTATTGGATGGTTGTTTCTCCTATGAAAGATTCTCTTGGTGATAAACAAGCCTTATTAGTGATGACTATTTCTGCTAACGCTATTGATACAGCCCTTTCTATTGCTTTAACAAATTCATATCTTGTTTTGATATTTTCGGTTATTGCTATAATACTACTTCTGTTAGCAAATTCTCGCCTTTTTGAGCATGCTCTGCTTTATCAAAAAATCAAAGAAATTGATCAAATGAAAGACGAATTTATATCTATGGCATCTCACGAATTGCGAACCCCAGTCACTGTAATTAGAGGATACATATTAATGCTTATTGAAGATTCTAAAAGATTGGCAATTACTAGTGAAGCCTTAGAATATCTTAATACAATTAAAATATCTACAGAACGATTAGGTTCGTTGATTGAAGATCTTTTGAATGTAAGTCGTATTGAACAGGGAAGAATGAAAAACGATAGTCATCCTATTGATGTTTATCCCATCGTTGAAGGAGTCACTAATCAATTTTTAATACAAGCGAAAGAAAAAAATATTTCTTTAACTTGCACTAAAGAGAACTTAGAATCATCTATTGTGAATATTGATAAAGATAGACTTGAGCAGGTATTAGTCAATATTATTGGAAATGCAATAAAATATACTCCGAGTGGCAACGTTGACGTGAAAGTAAGAAGCAAGAATAACTCTTTGTTTATATTGGTTAAAGATAGTGGAATAGGAATGACGGCAAAAGAAAGAGAGCATTTATTTGAAAAATTTTATAGAATAAAAAATTCTAAAACTAATGATATTATTGGAACGGGATTAGGATTGTGGATAACAAAACAAATTGTTGAACTAATGAATGGATCAATTTCGGTTGACTCTATGGAGGGAGCTGGAAGTCTGTTTACAATAGAGTTCCCGCTAGTAAAAGAAGAAAAAAAAGAGCGTTAAGCTCTTTTTAAAATTCTTCCAACATTTCAATGCCTCTTTTTTGTTCAAGCAAGGCTTTAAGTGCTATCTTTTCGTTTATATCTACGTAATATTCTAAGTATTTATAATCTGTAAGGTCTAATTTATGAAGAGCACTCCTTGATTTTTCAGTAAATCCTAATACTTTTTTTGCTGACATTGGGAGTACATTAAACCAGAATAATTCTTGGATTTTCTCTATATCGTTTTCAAGATTTATTACTTTTTCGTTTGGATATTTTTCTTTCCATTTGTCTAATATCATTGCAACGACTGTACTAATGTGTCCTCTTCTCATATCTTCTTCCCAGTCGTGGGCATCATCATTTATTTGCATAGCGATTAAGTAATTTTTAAAATATGCAATCAAATTTTTTATAGCTTCTGATTCTATATCATATCCTGATTCTAGCATTATAAAAACTGGTCCAAGTATATGCCCTGAAGATGGGTAGAATTTGTATGAATAGTCCTCATAATTTGGGATTGATTCGGGAATAATAAATTTTGAGTTCTTTATTGTCGCCCGACAATGTGCAACTTCCCAAGAATTCGCCATATCAAGATTATTCATAATCATATCAAAAAACTCAATGTGTTTCTTTTCGTTAAATATTAAGGAAAAATAAGAAATATATTTTCTGGCAAATGCATTAGCGCTTGGAAGAATTTTTGGATTAGCTTCTTCGTCTTCATCCCAGAAGTCATCGTAGATTATGAAAGCCGTCCAAAAAAATGTGTTCATTAATCCCAAGTCAATAATTTTTTCTTCTGGTATGTTGCTATTAATTGATTTTGCAACATAATAAGATATTAAGGACATTTGTTTATCCTTATTTCTGTTAATGGTTTTTTTAATTTGATCAAGAGATATTTCCGAAAATTCTGTTGAAAGGTTTTCTAAAATCTTTTCTGCTCTTTTTAATATTTTTCCGGTCATTGAGACTTCATCTGCTTTTTCCTTTTTAAGCTTTTTGATATTTTCATATTCGGAAATCATTTTGTAATAAAAACTAAAATTAAGCTCTGGCGTAGTTTTGATATTTTTGATAAAAACGAAATTATTATCAAGTTCGTTTATCCTATTATCTATTTGTAATATTTGATCATATAAATCTTCGTCGTATCCTAGATTTAAGAGCGAAAGGATATCTATTATTTGGTCTAGAATGTTTTTGTCTTTCTTTTCAAGAATTTTTTTAATTAATTTTTCTTTTTCATTTCCTTCATAAATCTCAGATAGAAAGTAGGTAAGAAGAGAGTCAATAATTAAATTTGTTTTTATTTGATCATTTTTTATATTTTCTTCTATAAAATCGTCAAGGTTTGATATTCTTGTTTCTTGTGATAGTAAGAGGTTTGCAATTATTATATTTAGTTCAGTTTCGGTTTTGCCATCTTTATTTTTGTATGGTCCTCCTTCTTTTTGTTCTATTTCACTAAGTTTTTTAATAATCCTAGCAATTTCTTTACCAGTTATCTCTTCGGGAAATGTTTTTGAGATGTTAGAAATTGTAATAAAAGATATTTCTGAGAGTTCGTCATAAAAAAGATTATGTAGCGATTTTTTCGCTATTGATGTAGTATCGCTATCTAAATGATTTTTAAGATTTTTGATAATGAAACTTGATAGAAGTAATGTTTCATTATTGTTTTCTTGATCTTTATAAAGTTGTTTTTGTTTGTCCAAGATGGTTTCTATTTTCATTGTTTTTCAGTAAGAAACTTATTATAAACGCAGTTCCTTTATTTATTTTGCTTTTTACAACAATATCTCCCTCAAAATGTTTATTTATTATTTCCTTAACAAGGAATAATCCGATTCCAGTACCTTTTCCGGTTTTTTTTGTGGTAAAGAAAGGATCAAAGATTTTAGCTTGAATTTCATCGGGTATTCCGCATCCATTATCTTTAATAATTATTTCTATTTTTTTATCAGTTTTTTCACTAGTAATTTCAATAATGTTTCTTGTATTTTTATTTTGAAAAGAATCAATTGAGTTAGAGATTATGTTTGTAATAATTTGGTTAAATTTTATTGAATCGCCGAACATTACTAAATCATTTTTTTCGTTGAATATTACTTCAATATTTGATTTTTTTGCCTTATAATTTAGTATTTCAATAGAGTCTTTAATTTCTTTGTTTATCAAAAAATATTCATCTGAATCTTGATTACTCATCTGTTTCCTAATTGATTCTATAAGTTTTTGCATTTTATCATTTGCGATAGTTGCCTTATTGATACTATTTTCAATAGTTTTTAAACTTTCATTTTTTTCACTTGTTTTTCTAATTTGTTCAATGTTTAGCGATATTGCCATAAGCGGGTTTATTAGGTCGTGAAATATTCCACTAGATAGTCTACCTAATTCCGCAAAGTGATATACTTGAGTCATTTTTTCAATTTGTAGTTGCTGAATTTCTCTTGTTCTCTCCTCAACTCTTATTTCAAGATTACTTCTTTCTTTCTTTAATTCTTTTTCTGAGTTTCGTGCTCTTTGGAGGGATTTTTCTATTTCTCTATTTGATAGCCACGAGATAGTGGCTATTATAAAAAAGAAAGCTAAAAACATTACAATATCTTCTATTTCGGCATATTTTGATATCCAACTCATGTCTGGATTAATGATCATTTTTTTTTGTAAGTATGCAAAAATGACGAGAGATAATGAGGATAGGATAGTTGTAAAAAATGCTACCTTAGTGTTTATTAATATTCCCGACATCACTATGATGAGTATATAGAATAGCAAGACTACTTGTGCTTGGGTACCCCATCTATATGAGATATAGAGATTTATCAAAAAGAGAATGGATAAAAATACAAAAGAAGAGACCTTATGATGTCCTTTTTTTGAAATAAAAAACAAAGAGACAAACAATAAGAGAGTAAAAAAACTAATTATTAAAAAAAGAGAGTTGGTATAGTACTTGTCAATTCTTATTGCTGCTATAGTGCAAGCAAGAAATGTAAGCAAAATACAACTCAATAAGAGAATATTAAGTATATATTCTCGGCGACTAGAATCTTCGTCTTTTGAATTTGGCTGGATTAGTTTTTTTAAAAAAATCATTTAATAGGGAAAGAAGGATGCATCGCATCCTTCTTTTTAAATATTTAGCCAACCCAAGGTAAGCCTGCAGTTCCTGATATCATGACTGCGAAAAGAGCAGTTTTATTCCTTACATCTTTTCTTGTTAGGAAATTTTTGATAAGATTTTGCATCTTTTTTTGTTTTTAATCTTATTATTTAAGGCTTCCGACTTTTGGGATTTCTAGAATCTCACGATGATAGCCTTAATTAATCGTGTATCCTCTTCCAGAAACTGTTTTTATTATGTTCTTATCTATTTTTTTCCTAATGTTTGATATATGTGTTTCTATTGCATTAGAAAAGATATCAACATTTGAATCCCACGATTTGTCAAAAATTTCAGCTCGCGAAATTATTTTGCCTTTATTAATAGCAAGAATTTCTAAAAGTAAATATTCTTTGTTGGTTAGGCACACCTCTTGTTTTTTATAAAAAACTTTTTTATTATTCCTCTCTATGACTAATTGGTTTATTTTTATGTTTTCTTTTTCTAGTTGTGGCGATCTCCTAAGAATAGCATTGATTCGTGCAACAAGTTCTTTAAGAGAAAAAGGTTTTGTGAGGTAGTCATCCGCTCCTATGTTTAGTAATTTTATTTTAATTTCTGTGTCTAGTTCTCCCGTAAGTACCAAAATTGGAGTCTGCTTTTTGCTTCGGATAGCCCTGCAAACGTTTTCTCCATTTTCGTCTGGAAGATTTAAATCGGTGATAACAATGTCGTAATTGTTGACTAACGCCATTTTTATACCACTTAATCCGTTATGAGAACTCTCAGTTAAAAAGCCCTCTTCTTTGAGGCTTTCCATTAACGATGTTGCAAGATTGGTGTCATCTTCTATTAACAGTATTTTCATATTTCTACCTATATTATATAACAAAAAGATATTTCACAGCAAGAAAAAAAGAGCCATAAGGCTCTTTTCCTAAATTTGGTTTATTGTATTGCGTAGGTGATTGTGACTGTTGATATAATCTTATTTTGACCTGTCTGTATCTCTGGCGCACTTACCGCTTTCATAGATGATTCAAGTCTTGCGCCCGTGTTATATGCGTCATAGCTACTAATTGATGGAGTGTATGATTCTTCGGAGTAATTAACTATCTTTATCATTTTTACTCCGAGCTGTCCCTCAAGATCCTTTGCCTTATTTTTTGCATTTTCAATTGCTATTTTTTTTGCTTGCTCTTTAATTTTTTCATTATCATCAACTATAAATTTAAGTTCTCCAATATCATTTGCCCCTCTTTCGGTAGCTCCTGCTATTATTTCTCCAACTTTAGAGGTATCTCTTATTTTGACTGTTAAACTTTGATTTACCTCATACCCACTTAAACTTCTTTTTCCAGTATCTTTTTCATAGCTATAAACTGGATTTATATTAAAACTATTAGTCTTAATATCTTTTTCTTCAACCTTTTTGGTTTTTAAGAATGCTATAATGTCATTTGTTTTTTTGTTGTTTTCCTCCGTTCCATTTTTTACTTCCTTATTTTCAGTTCTTACTGATATGTTAATAACACCTACGTCAGGAGTTATATATACTTCTCCCGTTCCTGTGATTGTGACAAGATTATTTTCGCTTGGTTGAGATTTCTCGTTTATAAGTACGGCAATAAATACCGTTAACACTATTAAAAGTGTACATGCTAATATTTGGAAATATCTGTTTTCTAATATGTTCATAATTTTTTAATTATTTATTATTTTTTTGTTTCTGACCTTATTAATACATTTTTTTTGTTGAAATAAAGTGATGTTTTTACATTTTCTTGCTTTATTTGTAATTCTTTAATACTACCATAGTCACTTCTTAATACATTATTATTTTTTGATAATCTACCATATAGGGTACTCTGAAAGTCATCTTTTTTTTCAAGCACTATCGGTTGAGAAATATACGTTCCAGTAAATATGATGACTATAAAAGCAAACGACAAGGAAGGGATAGCAAGACTAAAATTCCACCTTAAATCATTTTGGGTAAAATATTTATTTTGCATCAAAGCTGCCCTCAAACTTTCTTTGTGGTTTTCTAATTCGTAAGAAGTTTTATTTATTTTTTGAAACATCTCTTCTATTTCCATTTTAGTTTTCAAGAAATTTTTTGTTATCCTTTTCTATTAGTTCTTTTAGTTTGTCTTTTGCTCGCATACAATAGACTCTGGTCGTTGATTCGTTTTTCCCGATAATGCGAGAGACCTCCTCGTAAGATAGGTCTTCTATATATCTAAGTCTTATAATATCTTGATAGGTGCGATTCATTTTTATTAGAGATCTATTTATTACCTTTAGATATTCATCATTTTCAATCGCCGCTTGGATTGTCTTGCTGTGCAAATTATTATCGCTTAAATCTAGATCTTTTTCCTCTATTTTTATAATTGATTGGTATTTTTTGTTCTTTCTGAAAAATTGATTTATTTCATTTGTTGCAATTTTATATATCCATGCATTAAAACTTGAATCTGTTTGCCATTCAAATTTTTCCAATCCTTGTAGTGCTTTAAGAAAAGTATTTGAGGTTATATCTTTTGCATTATCTAAATTAGTCGTACTTCGGAGTGTGTAGTTTAATATCTTGGGATAGTAAAAATCAAACAATTCTCCAAAAGCTTGACTGTCTTTATCCTTTGCTTTCTCTATTAGATTTTTTATTTCTTGGGTATTCATTGATTCTTCTAATAATTACAATGCAATAAAGATATAATCTGTTACATTATGTAAAATTTTATGATATATTATAACCAAAGAAGGTATGAAAAAAGAGATTAAAAAATTTGACGTATTATTAAATAAAATTGGAATGGTTATTATTATAATAATAGCACTTTTTTCAATTGTTTTTTATTGGTATTACTCTCAAGTTAAAAAAATTGATTATTATAAATCTTTTCCTTTGTCATTTTCTGTAAAAACAAATCCGATAAATGGAGAATATGTTATAGGGGGTGAAGTTTTTAATATTGTTAATGGGGAAGCGAAGGGGAATAATAGTTCAAGTATCGTTATTGTTGATTCAATTGATGCAGATATTAATGGAGATTTTAAAAAAGATAATGTTTTTTTAGTTGCATACAGTAATGGAAATGTTCTTTCTTATTATGTAGCTGCTGCCATCACGATCAATGACCACTATTTTCCTTCAAATGCTATTTTTGTAGATGATGATATTATTCAGACTGAATTATCTTTTGATGGAGAAAGTATAACCGAAAGGTATTATGAAAACAAAAGCGATTATAAAAATAAAAAAAATGAAAAGATAGTTTATTTAAAATGTTTGGATAAAGAATTAAAACAAATAATAAAATAAATTTTAAAATATGTTTTTTGGACTAGCTATAATATTAATAGGAACAGTTTTTTTACTAAATAGTCTTGGAATAATCTCTGGAGAAATCTGGAATATAATTTGGCCATCTTTATTAATACTAATAGGTTTAAGTATTTTTCTAAAAGATATAAGAAGAGAAAATAGATGGTGTAATTTTGAGAGGAAAGCTGAAAGATTTTTTAAAGATGAGTAGAAAAAAATCGGACAAAAGTCCGATTTTATTTTTTCCAGCCAGAGTTTAAGTAGTTTGTACCGTTGTAATATTCATCTGTCCTTTTTGCAATTTTTCGCATTGTCGCTACCGCTTCAATTGGGTAATTTCCAGATGCTGTTTCGTCGGAAAGCATTACAGCATCAGCTCCACTAAAAACAGCATTAGCAATGTCAGCAACTTCTGCTCTTGTTGGTCTTGGTTTATCAATCATTGAGGAAAGCATTTCAGTAGCAACGATGGCTGGTTTTTTATACCAATGTGCTCTGCGGATAAGTTCCTTTTGAATAATTGGTAGTTCTTCTATTGGGACCTCAATTCCTAAATCACCTCTAGCAACCATGAGTCCGTCGGAGTATTTGGTAATATTATCAATATCCACAAGAGCTGTACCTCTTTCTATTTTTGCGATTATTTGAACGTCTTTGTTTTTTATTATTTTCCTAAGTTTTTTAATATCATTTCCAGTCTGAACAAATGAAAGACAGATATAGTCTGCACCATTTTTTGCTCCAAACTCTGCATCGGCAATATCTTTTTTTGTAATAACTTCTCCCGAAAGATTGGTTTCAGGAATATTAATACCTTTTCTAGGTAATAAATATCCACCCCTTATTACCTGTGCCACAATTTTTTTGTTTTTGACATCCATTACTTCAAGTTCAATCATTCCATTAGCAACATAAAATTGATGTCCAATCTTCATATCTTTATAAAGAGCGGGGTGATCAATGGGAATTTCATTTTTTTTTAGATCTGCTTTGCCATAAAGAAATGAATAAACTTCACCTTCTTTGATTAATATCTCCTTTGGAATATTTCCTATTCTTATTCTTGGACCTTGTAAGTCCATCATCATTTTAACATCAACTCCAGTTTCATCCTTAATTTTTGTGAGATATGATTTTATTCTGTTCCATTGCTCATAAGTACCGTGCGAAAAATTTATTCTAGCGATACTCATTCCAGTTTCTACCATATCTTTTAGTATTTTGTAATTGTCAGACTTTGGTCCGACTGTAGCAATAATTCTTGGATTCATAAAATTTTTTTATCCTTTGATTACATCCCAATTATACCATTTTAAAGAGTATTAATACAATTATTAATATATATGATATAATCTTGTAAACATATGGAGAAAAAATTAAAGACATTAAAAATTTCTGAAGCGATGGCTAAAAATGGCATTGGAAGGAGGCGGGGAGATAGGAAAAAAGCTTCTATTGAAAAGCCAAAAGTGACATTTTCTAGCGAAAGTAAACGCTTGCTACGGCTCATAGAAAAAGGAGGAAATATTTTTTTGACAGGAAAAGCTGGGACTGGGAAAACTACTTTCTTAAGATACTTCAGATCAATAACAGATAAAAATGTTGTAGTTTTGGCTCCGACAGGTGTTTCGGCTGTTAATATACAAGGACAAACAATGCATTCATTTTTTAAATTCCATCCGGGGATAACCGAGAATGATATAAAAAAGGTTTATTATAAAGATAGAGATATTTACAAAAATATAGATATATTAATTATTGATGAGATATCAATGGTAAGGTCCGATTTTTTTGATTGCATTGAAAAATTTTTAAGAATAAACGGACCAGAACCAGGAAAAATTTTCGGTGGCATTCAGGTTATTATTACTGGTGATTTATATCAACTTCCTCCTATAGTACAAAAAGAAGAAGAAATTATTTTTGAATTAGTTTATAAGAGTCCATATTTTTTTGACTCAAATTCTTTTAAAAAGGGAAATTTTTCAATGGTAGAATTAAAAAAAGTATATAGACAAACAGACCATGACTTTATTAGAATACTTGATCTTCTAAGAACTTGTAAATTAAGTGACGAACATTTGGAAAAAATAAATAGTAGGGTTTGTGATTATGTAAGTAGTGATGAAAATAACGGTATTGTATTGGTCACAACTAATTATGCTGCCGACAAAATCAACTACGACAAACTGTGTTGCATAGAAAATGAGGAAAGGTGTTTTAAGGGATATATAGATGGGGAGTTTAAAATAAATGAATTACCAACTGCTCAAAATCTTTTTCTTAAAGAAGGAGCACAGGTAATGTTGCTTAATAATGATAGTAAGGGTAGATGGATAAACGGGGATATAGCAAAGATAATAAGAATAGAAGAAGATCAAATAAGAGTAATGTTTGAAGATGGAACATTTGATGATGTTAGTAAATATAAATGGGAAAAAGTAAAGTATTCTCTTGATGAGAATGGAAAGATAAGGTCAGAAATAATAGGGAGCTTCACACAAATTCCAATAAAACTAGCTTGGGCCGTCACCATACATAAGGGGCAGGGGAAGACCTACGAAAAAGTATTTGTTGATTTTGGAAATGGAACATTTGCTTCGGGTCAGGCATATGTAGCTTTAAGTAGATGTCGTTCACTAGAAGGGGTGCGTCTCAGAAAACCTTTATGCTACGACCATTTATTAGTTGATGAAAGAATTGAGCACTTTATGATAGAATTCCCAAAAACTGAGTTATGATTTACCTTGACATATGCATTTAAATATGATATAGTTTTGAAAAAAGGGATATTGAGAACTTAAAGAACGAAGTCTCTGTATTTGAAAATTAGAGCCTTCGTTTTTTTATTAAATTTATGCAAACTAGAATAAAACAATCAAAAATAATTCATAGAGATAGAGAGCGCTTTGAAAAAAAAGGACATGCTACCAAAAGTAATTTTGGAAGAGGAACAATAACTCCTAGTTTTTTGAATAAAAAGGAAAAAAAGAATAATTTTTTTGGAAATAAAAAGGGGAGATTTGTTGCTAAAAAAAGCAATAAGTTTTCTGGATCAAGAATTGATGTTTCCAGATTTATACAAAAATCAAGTATTGAAGATAACGAAGAGGTATATGTTCCAAAGAATAAATTTATTGACTTTGATATTGATCAAAGATTAAAAGACAATATTGTTAAAAAAGGATATATAAATCCCACTCCTATTCAAGATAAAGCTATTCCAGTAGTTCTTCAAAAAAAGGATGTTGTTGGTATTGCAAATACTGGAACTGGAAAAACTGCTGCTTTTTTAATTCCAGCCATTAACGATGTTTTGTCTAAAAAAGATAGTAAAACTATTATTATTGTTCCGACTCGTGAGCTCGCTGAACAAATTGAAAAGGAGTTCAAGCAGTTTACTTATGGGTTAAGAATATTTTCCGTGCTTTGTATCGGTGGAACGAATGTAAGAAAACAATTTTTTGATTTAAAAAGAAGTCATAACTTTATAATCGGAACACCAGGTAGAATAAAAGATATGGTGCAAAGAAAAGCAATAAATCTATCGCAGTTTAGAACAGTTGTATTAGATGAGGCGGATAGAATGCTTGATATGGGATTTATTGATGATATAAAATTTTTAATTTCTCAAATGCCCGAAGATAAGCAAGCTCTTTGCTTCTCAGCAACATTTCCCGCAGAAATAGAATTACTGGTGAAGAAATTCTTAAGAGATCCAGAAAAAATATCTGTTAAAAAAGGTGACTCTTCTAAAAATGTTGACCAAGATGTAATACGTGTTCACGATAAAAACAAAAAATTTGATATGCTCTGTGAGCTTCTTTCTAAAAAGAATTTAAGCAAAGTAATAATTTTTGGAAAAACCAAATTTGGAGTTGAAAAGCTTTCAATCGCTTTAAATGCAAAAGGATTTAGATCCGAATCAATTCATGGAGATAAGAGTCAGATAAAAAGGCAAAAAGCATTGAGAATGTTTAAAGATAATAAGGTTAACATCTTAGTTGCAACAGATGTTGCTGCAAGGGGAATAGATATAGACGACATAAGCCATGTTATAAATTATGACATTCCCGCTACTTATGATGACTATGTGCACCGAATAGGAAGAACTGGAAGAGCAAATAAAAAAGGAAACGCAATTACATTTATATAGTTAAGATAAAGCCAGCATTTGCTGGTTTTTTAAATAGCTATTGACACTTTTAAAAAGCGGTATTAAAATTATTGTAGAAGCAATGAGGAATTCATTGTTAAAACTTAATAGATAAAAATGCGTATGCATTTTTATCACAATCGTACTTTAAAATATTATATATTAATTGCACCTTTCCTAGATATTGGGTACTTATTCATATGAATTCGTACCCATTTTTCCTTTATAGCCTTCATGGGCTTTTTATTTTTGGTTTTAGTTGATAAAATTGACTCATAACAAGATAATTTAAAAACTATGAAACACGTTTGGTCGGTATTATGTCAAAAGTCATCAATTGATTTTGAAAATAATTTAGTAAGTTTATTTGAATGTATTGAAGAGGTAAATCTGGTTTTTAATAATACTAAAAATGCAACCGATGAGAAGATTATTATTCCTGTTGATTGGCAGTTAGTAAGTTATTGGATTGTTGACGAAAACGAAAAAGAAAAGTTTTTAAACTTGAAAGTAGAATTTATTGATCCAAATGGAAATTGTCTAAATAATCATGAATATAAAATGGATATAAAAGAAGGGATGAAAAGACTAAGGGGTAGAATGACGATAAATGGATTTCAAGTGACTAAAAGTGGAAGATATTTTTGTAAAATATCAAGAATGATAGAAAACAATTTTCTTTTACTTTCCGAATTACCAATAGATATAAATATAAATTACAATTTGTCTAATACATAAGACGAGCAAGTAAAAATTCAAATAAGAGAGATGTTTGAAGTATTTTGTGATATAATAGCAATATAATAATTAATCACTAAAACTATGACACCTGGATTTGAATTTGTATTTAATGTCTTAGCCAATTTGGTAGTTGAGCTTCCAATTCTTTTTATAATAAGTAAATTTATAATGAAGTGGGGCTATGAAACTGACCACGTAATATTCTCTGGAACGATTGGTACTTTGATGAGATTGTCGTATGTGTTTTTTGTTTTTCCACTTTTTGTGGCTACAAACGTTCCTTATTATTTATACATACTTCAGACACTTGGTGTATTAACGGAATCGGTAGTGCTTTATAATACTTTGCGTATAGATTATAAGAAGGCATTAATAATTTCTATACTACTGGGAGTAGCATCGTTCTTATTTTCTCCTAAAGTATTTTACTTTATAACGACTGGTAAATTTTAAAATCACAAGCTCCTTTAAAAGGAGCTTTTGTTTTGTATTTAAGCTGAAAATTAGATATAATAATAGCAAATACTTTTAAATAAGGCTATGGACGAAACCCCAAAAAAAGAAAAATTTGATATATCGGTTATATCAGACAAGGATGATAGCAATACTAATCTTTCTCCAGATAACCAAGAAAAATCTGTTTTGAATACAGACTCTTTAAGAGATTATCTTGGCATTCAAGAAAAGGCTAAGTCTTCTGATCCTCGCGAAAGAATTTCTTTTTATTTAGATCAAATAAAAGAAGGTTTAAGTCAAAATCTATTATGGCAAGAAATAACCTATTTTTGGACACCCAAAAAAATTGGATTTATTTTTGCCTTAGGATTAATTGCGTTTCTTTTATTTTTTGTTTTGTCTTATGTAGATTTTCAAAAAGGCAATATAAGTGCCCAATATAGATTAGTTCCCGAGAAAGTTTCCAAGTCAGCTGCAATTAAAATTTCCTTACCCATTGATATTAATGTAAAAAATATTGAAGAAAGAATTTCTTTTGAGCCTAAATTAGAGGGGGATTGGATAAATAGATATACCAGTTTATTTCCACTTGTTTTTGCCGATAATAATCAAAATCAGTTTTTCTATTTCAAACCTAAATATGACTTAGAAACCAATAAGTATTATGAAGTTTTACTTAGTTTTGATGATGGTAAAAAAATAGGAGTTGATTTTTTAGCGGTTGATAATCCTAAAACGATTGCTGTTTTTCCTGATGATAAACTTGAAGCGGATGAAAGCTCAAAGATTACAATTGTCTTTAATAGGCAGATGATAGATCCTTCTAAAGTGGGACAGCTGTCTAGCACTGTTCCAGTTGAAATATATCCAAAGGTTGAGGGTGATTTTACTTGGCTGAGCGATACTACATTACAGCTTGTGCCAAAGAATAAATTAATTCCGTCAACTGATTACAAAGTAAAAATCAAAAAAGGATTTGTTTCAATAGACGGCGTAAATGTGCCAGAGGCTGATTTTAGTTTTAAGACGAGAAATGTAAGATATCTCAATGATTCACCAAAGGAAGAAAAGAAAGTTATCTATAATGAGCCGATAAGGATATATTTTAATCAACCAGTAAATCTTGAAAAAATAATTAAAGAAACAAGGCTTTATGATTCAGAAAATAAAGAATTAGAGTTTTATGCTCAATATGCAAAAAGTGAAGGTGATGATGTAATTTCTGACTATCAAGATGAAGAAGTCTTAGAAGTGTATAGCGATGAAGAGCGAGATAAAACATCAATGGCTGACTATGGACTAAAAGCTTTAACTGACTTTATCTCTTCAACAATAAAATCTATAAATCCAATTAATGTCTCTAATGAAATCAGTACTCCTTCTTTGGGTAATATCATTACCGATAATAGTTCAAAAAAGAATAAATCAGTAATTGAAATATATAATAAAGCGAATTCAAATAATTATTTATGGGCATTGAATTCTAAATATACCCTTGAAATAAATAAGATTTATCCGTTGCATGGAAATATTTATAATGAAGGCAAAAAGACTATAGCGATAACATCTGGAGATATTGTTAATACCTGGAGTAGTGTTTCACAAAAAACTAGCGAAACAAGTCTTGATTTTTTTGATCCATCAGGGGCTTTATCAATAAAGTTTTATGAAGAAATTGACGCCTCAAGAGTAAAGATAAACTCGTCAGGTAAAATTGTTGATGTTAAGTATGGACAAAAGTGTAATAACGATGAGTTAAGTATCTATGATTCTGGTTGCATTAAAATTCCCGACAAAAAGAATATTTTAATTTACTTTTCTGAAAATAATCTTAATCCCAATCAAAAAATTGAAATTTCACTGGAAGAAATATATAGCGTTGATGGTCGTCTTATAAACAAAGAGCCGATTAAAAAGACTTTGAAGGTATATGATTATTTGGATTTTAATTTAGGAAAAGTTGTGCGAGGAAGTAATTTGTCAGTGTTAGCTATTTGTTCTACCAGCCCATTATTAGTTCCAGAAAAAAACCAATACGGAGATTTTATTAATGCGAATTTTGATTATGAAATATTTTCATGGAATCAATCATGGCTTCAAAGTTCTGATGGTGATAGTTATTGTCCTAAAAATAGTTTCACTACAATTATAGATGTAGGTTTTATGCCAGAAAAAGATTATGAGCTTAAGCTTAATTTTGAGGATATTTTTGGGCAAAGGAAAACAAAAGTAGAAAGATTAAGAACTTCAAAAATGGAAAGTGGTTATATGTCCATTGCTTCAATGCAAAAACAATATGTAGTGACATTACCTGAAAAAACGGTCCTTTCGTTTTCTTCGCAAAATATTGATAATGTAGACATAAAAATATGTAAAAAAACCGATGGTTATAGTTTTTATTCCGATTTAAATAAAAGAGGTAAAGACGGAGATAACCATTATATAGAAAATAACGAAATTGATTGTCTTAAAGTTGTTAATAGTAATATTAAGCTTGGAGAAAAATATTGGATAAATAATTATTTTAATATTGATATTAAAAAGTATTTTAATGACCCCATTGGTAATTATGTAATAAAAGTATCTAATAGTAATTACAATAACGCCAAGGGAATTTATTCCTATCTAACTATCACTAATCTTGCTGTAGCAGAAAAGAGAACGGATATTAATTCCTCCAATGAAGACCAAGACTTCTTAAAGGATTTGAAAAACATTTATTGGGTGACTGATGTAAAAACTCAAAATCCAATATCTAACGCAAAAGTGAAACTTTATAGTAATGGAAAGATTATAGAGGGAGACACCAATAATGAAGGCGTTTCTCTAATTAGTCCAGTTAAGAATATGGAAGTAGCAGTAGTTGAAAATGGTAGCGACAGTACTATAGTAGGTTTTAATGGAGATTCAATAAATCTTGCAGGAAATGCTTTTTCAATTAAGAAGTCATATATTTATACGGACAAGTCAAACTACTTACCTGGAGAGACAGTAAATATAAAAGGTTTGCTGCGAACTGGATATGACGGAAAATATGAAGTTTTAGGTCAAAAGGCAAATGTTTATGTTTTGAATTCAAAGGGAGTAAAAATATCGGAACAAGAAATAAAACTAGATGACTCCGGAATATTTATAAGCTCAATAAACCTTACAGAAGAAGCTTCTTTAGGTTTGTATTCAATTTGTGCTACCGATTATAATTGTGGATACTTTTCTGTTTTGCAAGGGGGTAAAAATAATCTTATAGCAGAAGTAAAAACAGATAAAGAAGAGTATATTTCTAAAGATGTATTATCAATGAATATTGACGCTAATTACTATTTCGGCGTTCCTGTTGAAAATGGAATAGTTGATTATACAGTATCTGCAAAGAATTATTATTTTGATAGATCTACTGGAGATTATAATTTTAATTACATTAACGATGATTTTAGTGATAAGTTTTTATTCAAAGATACTGTAAAACTAGATTCAAATGGAAAAGTTGTGATTAAAAAACAAATTGATCTTGATAAGTTTTTTGGAGAAGATAAACAAAGCAAAATACTAACTTTTGATATTATTATTAAAGATTCATTTGGTCAGAGTATTTCACAAAAAAAGACAGTAATTTTTCACTCAGGTGAGTCCTACTTAGGTGTGGCACTGAATTCTTATTTTATTTCTAAGGACAGTCCTGTAGGTATTAGAGTTTTGTCCGTGGATATTAATGGTAAGGCTCGTCAGTTAAAAAACATAGATGTTTTGATAAATAAAATTGATTGGATAAGATCGGGGAATAACTGGGAAAAAGAAATTACAAATGTTAAAAAATTAAGCATATCTGTTGGTATTAAGGGAGAGTATTATTCTAACTCTCAAAAGATTTCATCCGAAGGAGAATATGAAATTCTTTTAGTTGGAACTGATTCTAAGAACAACAAAATATATACCAAATCAGTTTTTTATGTTTATGGTGATGAGGACAATATTGGAATCCAGATAAAAGATGATTTCGCACTAAATCTTAAAACCAATAAGGATAGATTAAGAGAGGGTGAATCTGGAGAAGTAATAATTGAATCTCCTTACATGAAAGGAAAAGCACTTATTACCCTAGAAAGAGGAAAAATTTTTGACTACAAGATAGTTGATGTTGTGGGTGGTTTTTATAACTACAAATTTAAAGCTCAAAGTTTTTATGCTCCTAATGTTTATGTTTCGGTTTTATTACAAACTTCAACCCCTACTGTTAACTTTGCTATGAAAAGTTTCAACATAGAAAGCGATGAGAATAAACTTAGCGTAAGTTTAACTCCCGACAAAAAATCTTATGGACCAGGCGAGACTGTGAGGTTAAGAGTTTTTACAGCTAAAGCTGGTGGAGGTGTATCTTCTAATTTTTCGTTATCTGTCGTGGGCTCTAATGCTTTGACTTTGAATGATCCTCAAAAGGATCCCTTTGCGTTTTTTTATAGCGAATTTCCCTTAACGGTATCAACTTCATCAAACATAAGGAATGTAATAAGTAAAGAGCAAAATAAAAGTGAAAAATCAGTTGCAAATAATCTTGAACATAATGTCCCATTTTTACAAAATAGTTATAGCGATGTGGTTTATTGGAAAGGAAATATTAAAACTGGCAATGATGGGCGAGCAGATATAGTTTTTGAATTGCCAGATGTTTTAGCTTACTGGAAAGCTGAAGCAGTTGCCATAACAAGTGGATCAAAAATCGGAGTAGCTTATCTGAATTTTAATACCGAAAAAGAGTTAACAGCGATTCCACTTAAACCAAAATTTATTATTCCTGGAGACACGTTTTATGTTGGAGCTAGAATTTCTAATCAATCAAAAAATAAAAAAAGTGTAAAGGTTTCTTTTACTAGTGATACTTTATTATTTACAGGAAACGAAAAAGAAGTGGTTTTAAATGTTGAGAAAGATGATTCACAATCTGTTTACTTTTCTGTATCAGCCCCTAAGAATTATTTTAAAGATTTTCACAATTTTTCCATAGATATAAAAGGAGACAATATTGATGAAAAAATAGAGCAGAATTTGATGGTTTTATCAGATACTACGTATCTCATTTCTAGAACATCTAATTATTCAAATGAAAATAAAATAAGTGAAGCAGTTTTTATTCCTAAAAATGTTCTAAAGGACGGAGGAAGTCTTTCTATTAGGGGTGGAACTAATTTGTCAATTTTTTTCACAGATGGATTAAATAGCTTTATAAAGTCTCCGTATAAAGATGCAAATAGTATATCAGCCTCATTAAAATTGTTCAGTAAAATTAAGAGAGTTTTTGAAATTGATAATCCATATAATAAATTTAATCTCAGTGGGTTTACTTACGATGGTAGGGAAAGCAATATGGAAAAAATAATTGAGGACGGATTAGTGAATTTTTCTAGAATGCAAAGTGGTGATGGAGGGTTTAGTCTATTTGGAGATGATAATTCGGATAATACTATTTCTTGTAGGGTATTAGAAGCTTTTGCTGAATTAGAGAATGCGGGAATAATAGAAGATGAAGACCAAAGATTTATAAAACTATACGAATACGTTAAAAAGATTTTAGATGCTGGTGACTCAACTGAGGATGAAAAAGTTTCTGCTGTTTATGCACTACTTTCAACTAAAAAATTCTTGAATGACGGAAGTATTAAAAATCATGTTTCCAATTTAGTAAAAAACAGTACCGATAAGTTAAGTATTAATTCGTTAGCTAAGCTGGGAGTATTAACTAATAGTGGTAATTATGGATGGGGACTAAGCGGAAAAATTAACGATTTGCTGGATAAAAAAGTTATTTCTGACGCAAGGGGAATTTATTTAGGAGATAATTCAAAAAATAATAATCAAGTGATTAACACTGCAACATATCTAAAGTCTATTGTATCTGGAAAAAGAGATAAGGATGTTGATGGATTAATAAAATGGATTTTAAATAGCAGGACTAATGATGGTTCTTGGGGTTCGGTTCAAAACACTGAAATTGTGATGGATACCTTAATTGACTACATAAATTGGAAAAAAGAAACAAATGCTGAGTATTATACTGCCATAAAATTAAATGGAAATGATTTTGATAATTATCAATTTAATTCTACAAAAGTGTTTGATCAATTAAACAAAAAAATAAGTATTGGTGATATGAGTATCGGTGCAATGAATTTAATTGATATTGATAAATCAAATCATAGACCGTTGTTTAAAGATAAATTTTATTATGATATTTCTCTGAATTATAGCTTTGATAACATAGTTAATTCTGGTGATAATGGTTTTACAATTAAAAAATCGTTTTATCCATTAAATTATGAAAGTAATTCCCGAGAATTAAATTCTGCCCAGACAGGTGATGTTTTAAGAGCCCATTTAGAGATTGTAGTACCGGAAAACAAAAATTCGGTTATGATAGAAGATTTTATACCTGCTGGAATGGAAATCTTAGATATGGATTTAATCGCTGATCAAAAATTACTTCGTTCAATTGAAAAACAAGTAAAAAATAATTTTTTGTATCCTGAATACAAAGAAATTAAAAACGACAGGGCGATGATTTATAAAAGAAATATAGACGCTGGAGTTTATGAATTTGATTATTATGTTAAAGCCCTTATACCAGGAAGGTATCTTGGTTTGCCGACGGTTATTAAGAATTATGATAATCCGAATGAGTATGGTCACACTTCATCTTTTTACTTTGAGATAAAATAGAGACTCAAGAAGTTTTTATTCTATATGTTTTTGGTATTTTTTATGGTAATATATCAGTATGAAAAAAGATGAAGTAAAATTTTTATATATAATTTTGTTTTTAGTAGTCGTAATTGCTGCAGCCTTGATTTTAATAGTAATAAAAATTGAGAATAATAAAGTTGAGGAAGAAAAACAGAGGAATATATCGTTGCAACAACAACTTGATATGATAGCAAAGACAAAGAGAGATAATCCTATTTTTGGAGAGTCTATAGAAAAAGAACAAAGAAGTAATACAGAATTAAATGTTCCTGCAGATAAAAAATATATTGGGAAATGGAAAAGAGTATCTATGTTAATAAATGGAATTCCAGAAAATTTTTCCGAAGCTGTATTAGAAATAAACGAGGATAGTTTTGTTAAAACAACAAATTGTTCTATCTCTGGTTCATTATCAATCAACGATAGTAAGATGATAATGAGCGTAGAAGAAGATGGATGCAAAGAGGGGAAAAATAATTTTGTAAACAACTATTTAATCTCTCCTGATGGTAAAAAGTTAACTCTTTTAATTAATGATCCCCAATTTAAAATGATTGAGGATTATGAGAGAATAGTTCAAAAATAAATTATAAATTAATCCAAAGTTATGAAAAAATTATTATTTTTACTAGTTCTATTGTCATTTATAGTAATTTCTCCTGTATCTGCGGTAGGTTCATCATCTACAAATAGTTCAAGTGATTTGGTTTATTTAGATGACATAAAAGTAAGTGCTGCACTTAATAATTCTGGGAATGTTAATATTGAATGGTCTACGTACACAAAAGGTGGTAATTTTTCTTATTATAAAGTAGTAAGATCACAAAGCAATAGCAATCCCGTATATCCAGATGATGGTTATATATTTTATTCAACTGATTTAAACAAATTGTCATATACTGACGAAAAGGTGCCTCAAGGAGTGAGTTATTATAGGGTTTGTCAAGTAGATTCAAGTAAAAGATATTGTTCGGCTAATGTTATAAAAATTATTAAGGGATCCGAAAATGTGATTAAAGATCCTGTGGTTTGTACTATGGAGTATGCTCCCGTATGTGGAAAAGATGGAAAGACATACAGTAATAAATGTATGGCTGGTGCAAGTAATGTAGAAGTAGTTTATAGTGGGGAGTGCAAGGCAAAATGTACAAAAGAATACATTCCTGTATGTGGAAAAGATGGAAAGACATACAGCAATAAATGTATGGCTGAAGCCGCTAATACAGAAGTTAATTATTCTGGTATTTGTAAAAAAACTGTTGTTTGCGAAAGTGAAAATCAATGCAATGCTAATATTGGTGATTACTTAATTATAAAATTAAAGGAAAATCAAACAACGGGATATAGTTGGACCTATGAATACGATAAGACATTGTTAAATTTTGAAGAGAAGACAGCAATAAGTAGTTGTACTCAAAATTTAGTTGGATGTGGAAGCGAAGCTTCTTTCAAGTTTAAGGTATTAGCCAGCGGAAGTACAAAATTAACATTTATATATTCTAGACCATGGGAAAGTGTAGAGCCAGCTGAGAAAAAGGTATATAATCTTCTTCTTAGCGAGAATCAAGGATGTGATGATATTTTAAATTATGTTTGTGGTAAAGATGGAAAAACATACAATAATGAATGTTATGCAAACAAAGCTAATACGGAGGTAAGTTATCAGGGAAAGTGTACGACTTCAACAAATAGTGATTATTCTAAAATGACAAGGGATGAATTATTAAGACTATTAATAACTTTATTACAAGCCTTAATAGCCAAAGGACAGATCTTATAAATTTAAACACCCTCTTTAAGGGGGGTGTTTTTTTTATTGATTTTTTGAGTTATTGCTAGTAGTATCAAAAAAAATGCTAAAATATCTTCAAGATAATTAAACTGCAAAATATGAAAACAAAAGGCAAAATATTCAAATCAAAGCTATTTTGGGTAGTTTCATTAATAGTAATCATTATTCTAATAGTTATTATTATCCCAAAAGGGGAAAAAGCCCCAACTTATGAGACCGCTAAGGTTGAAAGAGGATTAATTGAACAAACCGTAGATGCAACGGGAAAAATAGAATCTGCTGATAGGGTTTTACTTAATTTTCAAATGGGTGGAAATATAAATAGAATTAATGTAAAAGAAGGCAATAAGATAGTATCTGGTCAATTACTTGCAAGTATTTCATCTGCTGATTTAGATGCAGCTGTGGCTCAGGCACAAGCATCGTTAAACCAAAAATTAGCAGGCTCAACAACCGAACAAATAGATATTGCTCAAAGGCAGGTTGATTCCGCAAGGATTGCCTATGAAAAAGCTCAATCGTCTCTTAATGATACTATTTCGTTAGGAGAGTCCAATATGAATTCAAAGTATAGCTTTGCCTTAACGTCATTAAATGATTCTTATCTAAAGATATATAATGTTTTTACATCAGTGACATCAATAAAAGATAATTATTTTAATGGATCTGATCAACAAGGATTAGCAGTTCAGGGAGTGGTAAGTTATAAGATAAGTACTGCAATGAATACTGCAAAATCCTCCCTTGATAAAGCTAAGGCAGGAAATAGAGATACTATTGATACAGCAATTATTGATGTTGAATCTTCTCTTGATGCTGTATACGATGGTTTGAATGAAATAAGGGCAATGTGTGATAACGGATCATATAAAACTAATATTCCTGATAGTGTAAGATCTAGTTTAGATTCTCAAAAATCAATAATAAGTTCATCAAAAACAGCAATAGTGACATTGCAGGGTGAAATAAGCTCGCTCAAGATTCAGAACGAACGAGATAAGAATAATGCCGAATCGGCGATAGAATCTGCAAAAGCTAGTCTTGATGTTCAAGAAGCAAATTTGAAATCAGTAAAGGCGACCCCTAGAGAAGTTGATATTGCTTACTATGAAGCTGCCTTGAGTCAAGCAAAAGCTAGTAGAGCAAAAGCTTTTCTTTATGCTCCTATCTCTGGGATAGTTTCAAAAGTTAATAAGAGGATTGGAGAATTAGTTGGTATGAGTGATGGGGCAATAGAATTAATTTCACCACATTATGAAATAAAGATTGATATCCCTGAAACTGACGTGGTGAAAATAGCAGTGTTAGATGAAGCTCAAATAACATTTGATGCACTTGGAAATGACATAAAATTTAAAGGTAAGATTATAAGTATTGAACCCAATTCAACCGATATTCAGGATGTGGTTTATTATAAGGTTAAGGTAAGTCTTGATGAGAATGATGAACGAGTAAAACCGGGAATGACTGCAAATGTGCTCATAAATACCGATAAGAAGGAAAGTGCAATTCGTATTCCTAGTCGTGCCTTATTAACCGATACTAAAGTTGGAAGAAAGTATGTAAAAGTTTTAGTTAATGGGCAAGCAGTAGAAAAAGATGTTGAAATTGGTATAAAAGGCGACGGAGGATTATTGGAAATATTATCGGGATTAGAAGAGGGCGAAGATGTGATTTTGAAGACTAATAAATAATATCTATGTTGATTTCGGTAAAAAATCTAAAAAAAGATTTTAAGGATGGTGATATGGTGACTCATGTATTAAGAGATATTGACTTTGATATTCCAAAAGGAGAATTTGTTTCTATTATGGGACCAAGTGGTTCTGGTAAATCTACTCTAATGCATATCTTAGGTTTTCTTGATAAGCCAAGCTCTGGAAAGTATATTTTTGAAGGTAATGATGTGAGTGATCTTTCCGATACCGAGCTTGCAAGAATGAGGAATCAAAAGGTGGGTTTTGTCTTTCAGTCCTTCAATCTTTTAAACAGAATGACTGTTCTTGAAAATGTAATGCTTCCCCTAGTTTATTCAAAAGCATTTAAGGGTGACAAAGAGGAGAGAGCCAAAGAGATACTTGATCAAATGGGACTTTCGCATAGATTGGAATACCTCCCGAATAATATCTCTGGAGGGGAAAAGCAAAGAGTGGCTATTGCTAGAGCCTTAGTTAATAATCCCGAGGTAATCTTTGCTGATGAGCCAACTGGAAACCTTGATTCTAAATCTGGATTCCAAGTAATGAAAATATTACAAGATTTGAATAATCAGGGAAACACAATAATTCTTGTCACTCACGAAAAAATTACTGCCGAGTACGCAAGTAGAATAATTACAATAAAAGATGGAGTAATTACCGATGATTCTTCGGTAATAAAAAGACAAATTGCTTCTGAGAATGAGGAACTAATAAAATAATATGGTCTTTCGTGATTCCATAATTGCTTCAATAAAAATGATTGCCAAGAATAAGATGCAATCGTTTTTGACTATGCTCGGAATTGTAATAGGAATTATGGCAGTTATAATAGTAATGTCTTTGGGGGCAAGCGCTCAAGAATTTATATTAGGACAAATAAAAAGTTATGGCTCTAATCTGATAGCTATTTTACCTGGAAGTTCTGATGATTCGGGAGCCCCAGCTTCGGCATTTGGAATAATAACAACAAGCTTAAAGAATAAAGACATAGAAGATATTATTAATCTACACAATCCTCATATTGAGGGAGTCTCAATGTATGTTAAAGGAAGCGATGTTTTAAGTAGGAATGATAAAAGCTTGGGAGTGACTTTTTATGGAACTACTGCTAATTATCCCGAGATAGAAAACAGTGAATTAGAAAAAGGAAGATTTTTTGATTCGGGAGAAGTTGATTCAAATTTGGCAGTAGTAGTATTAGGAAGTAAGGTGGCTGATGAATTATTTGGAGATGATAATCCTCTAGGGCAAAAAATAAAAATAAAAAAATCTAATTTTACAATTATAGGTGTTTTAAAATCAAAAGGAGGTAATTTCATACAAGATCAAGATAGTCAAATATTTGTACCACTAAAGACTGCTCAAAATATTTTACTCGGAATAAATTATATTGATTTTTCTAGATTGAGAGTGGATAAAACCGAAAATATAGACATAGTTAGAGAAGAAATAGTCGGAATTCTTAGGGATAATCATAATATTGATAGTGGAGAGAAGGATGATTTTTCAGTAAGATCAGTTGCGCAAGCCCTTGAGGTAATCTCAAGTGTCACAGATATGTTAAAATTTTTCTTGGTTGCTGTTTCAGCTATTTCTTTAATTGTAGGAGGTTTTGGAATAATGAATATTATGCTTGCTATAATACAGGAAAGAATAAAAGAAATAGGCTTACGAAAAGCACTTGGTGCTACGAGCATGGATATTGTTTGGCAATTCTTACTTGAAACCATAACAATAACTTTTATTAGTGGTGTGATTGGAATATTACTGGGTATATTAATTTCATTTATTGCTGCCCAGATAATAGTGGCATTGGGCTATAGTTGGACTTTTGTTATTTCGTATGACGGGATTTTACTTGGTTCTATGGTTTCTATATTTATAGGGATAATTTTTGGAATATTGCCAGCTTTTAGAGCTAGCAAGCTTGATCCAATTGAAGCATTAAGATATGAGTAATCCATTAAAATATTTTGAAATAGCTTTTAATAATCAAAAAAAACAAAAACTAAGAACTTTTTTGACTGTTTTTGCTATGGCGATAGGGATTGCCTCTTTAGTGGTTATGATTGCAGCTAGTGAGAATTTTAAAAAAAGTGTGACGGGACAACTTGATATATATAGTCCCAATTCAATAAATGTAGAAGTAAGAGTTCCTGGTAATAAGAATGATGTAAGTGTTAATATTACTACTTTTAAAAACTCCGACGTTGAGGCCATAAGAAGGGTCTATAATGTAGAACAAGTTTATAGTTATGTGACTGCTCAGGCATCAATAAAGTATGATAGCGAAAAGGATACAGTTATAATTTTTGGCTATGGATCTGAGGCTGGAGAGATTGAGAAAATGGATTTTGAGGAAGGTGGTTTTTACACAGTTGATCAAGAATATTCTCTTTCATCGGTTATTGTACTTGGAAAAAAGATAAAAGAAAAATTATTTGGTGATGCTGAAGCTGTTGGGCAAAAAGTATATATTAAGGGCAAACCATTTGAAGTGGTGGGGGTTATGAAGGCAAAAGGTGGTGGATTTGGAATTGATATGGACAAAATGGTATACATTCCATCTATGGTAGTTCAAAAAAAGATACTAGGAACTGATTATGTGATGGGAGTAATGGCATTAGTAAAAAACGCTTCAAAAATAAATGAGACTAAAGAGGAGATATTATCATTAATGAGAGATAGACATGAAATTGAAGGGGAAGGGAAAGATGATTTTGAGGTGATGACCATGGAGGAAGCTAGAAAAATGGTAGATAGTATATTGTCTGGTATAACATTTTTACTTATAGCCTTAATAGGAATCTCTCTTGTTGTTGCTGGAGTGGGAATTACAAATATTATGTATGTGACGGTCGTTGAAAGAACATTTGAAATAGGATTAAGAATGTCTATTGGTGCGGAAAAGAAAGATATATTGTGGCAATTTATTGCGGAAGCGCTATTATTAACTTTTATGGGAGGTGTGCTTGGTATAATAATTGGAACTAGTATAAGCTACTTAATATATTATTTAGCAGTAATATTTGGTTTTTCTTGGTCACCAGATATTCCTTTGTGGACTTTTATATTTTCCTTTGTTTTTTCTGGAGTGGTTGGATTATTCTTTGGAGTTTATCCTGCAAAAAAAGCTTCTAATTTAAATCCTATTGAAGCAATTAGAAAAGAATAGAAGAAATAGAATTGTGTCAAATTTAGATATGTTTGTAATTTGTATTTTGATATTATCTTTTTCTTTGACACAAATTTCTTGCTAGAAATTTGACTGATTTGCTTTCAGTCAAAGCAAAAGGCAAAGAAAAAGAAACATCAAAACAAATTACCTGTCTAAAAATTTGAACATGCCAAAGGGCGAAAGAGTTGAAAATGGTAGCTTGCTTTCGCGAGCTTTTTTGATTTTTGTTGGTGTGAAAATTATGTTATATTAAAGCTGTAATAAGTAATTTTAAAAAAATGAAAAATACACTACAAAATTTGGCAAAGGCGTTTACTGGTGAAAGCCAAGCAAGAAATAGATATACTTTTTATGCTAAGGCAGCAAGAAAGGATGGGTATGAAAAAATTGCTGAAATCTTTACCTTAACTGCCGATCAAGAAAAAGAGCACGCTCATTGGTTAATGAAACTAATTGTTGAGCTTCAGACTAGGGCTGGGGAAACAGGAATAGCTCTTCAGGTTGAAGCAGATGTCCCCACTGTATATGGAACAACTATTGATAATCTTAAGGCAGCTATTGCGGGAGAAAATTATGAATATACTTCAATGTATCCTGAGTTTGCAAATATTGCAGATTCTGAAGGTTTAACCGAAATAGCAATTAGGTTAAGATCAATCGCGAAAGCTGAGGAGCACCACGAAGAAAGATATAAAAAGATTTTAACACAGCTTGAAGCAGGAACGTATTTTAAAAAAGACGAAGAAATAACTTGGGTTTGTCGTGAGTGTGGATATCAACACATAGGATTTGAACCACCGATGAAATGTCCATCTTGCGATCATGAAAGAAGTTTTTATGAAAGGAAGTGTGAAGAATTCTAAATACTTGAAAAGGAAAATCTCCTGTAAGGAGATTTTTTATTTTATTTGAGTTGAGTAATTTTTTTTGTTAATATAATATATATGCCATCTAAAAAAAAGAAGAAAAATATTAATATTTTTTATGGTTTATTTTTATTTATAATAATCTTTAGTTTTGGATTAGTTTTTTATTTATATTTTAATCAGACATATGATGGAAAAGTGTATCCAAATATTTATGTGGCTGGTATTGATATTGGAGGAAAGACATTACTTGAAGCTAAACAATTAGTTTCTAACAAAATTACTCCAGTTAATGGAACTGGAATAAATATTTATCATAACGCAAGTAATGTGATTATCTATCCAGTAAATTCGTCATCTGATGGCGAAGCAGCAGAGGTTTTGATAAATTTTGAAATTGATAAAACTATTGATAAGGCTTATCTAATTGGTAGAAGTGGTAATATTGTGATTGATTTTAAAGATCGTTTAGAATTAATGTTTAAAAGATACATATTAACCGATTTTATCGTAAATGTAGATAGAAAAAAAATAGCAGCTTATTTAGGAAAAAATTTCTATCCTTATGAATCAAGTGATGCTTTTTATTATCTTGATAATCTTGGAAATATAGAAATTGAGCCAGAGAGTAATGGTAAAAAAATTGACTATGACAAAACAATTTCTTTATTAGAATTTAATTTAAGCAGGTTTGATTTTTCAAGTATTCAATTAGTTTCTGAGCCTAGTCTTGCAGTAATTACAAAAGACGATTGCCTAAAAAACATTAAAGCAGTAAATATTTTATTGGATTTAGCCCCAATAGTTTTGAGCCATGAAGGAAAAGAGTGGAGTATTGAAAAAGAAGACTTGATAAAATGGTTATCTTTAGATAAGGAAGAAGGTAAATTAAATATTACTTTGGGTAAAAATAAGATATCCGAATATCTTACAACTAATCTTTCAAAAAGCGTTGATATACCGGCAAAGATGCCTAAGTTTTCTATTGAGAATGGAAGAGTTGTTAATTTTATACCCGGAGAAGATGGATTAGAAATTGATATAAATGCCATGAGTGATATTTTAGTTCGTTTACCAATAGAGGATACAAAATATTTAACGGTCTTAACAAAAAAAATTATTCCAAGTAGCATCACCGACAATGATGGTAATAATTTTGGGATTAGGGAAATTATTGGACAAAGTTCGTTGTCATTTGCTGGATCTTCAGTAAAAAGACAAAAAAATATAACTAATGCATCAAATGCGATTAATGGGATATTAATAAGACCTAACGAGGAATTTTCGGCAATTAAAAATCTTTCGCCTATTGACGGAACTAACGGATATGAGAAGGAAATCGTAATAAATGGGGGAAGTACACATGCGGAATATGGTGGAGGGGTCTGTCATTTGAGTACCACTTTGTTTAGGGCTATTTTGGATTCTGGTCTGCCAATAACAATGAGACAAAACCATTCATACAATATGCCATATTATTATCCTGCTGGAACCGATGCTTCAGTATATGATCCAAAACCAGATTTACGTTTTATAAACGATACTGATAATTATGTTTTAATTCAATCAAAAGTTGTTGATTCAAATTTGATTATACAATTATGGGGGACTAATGATGGCAGAGTAATTACGAAAGGAAAATCAGTTGTTTATAATGTAATAAAACCTGGCTCAGCAAAAATGGTTCCAACTACTAGTCTTCCAAAGGGGAAGGTTAGCTGTAGCTATACCCCTTATTCTGGTGCCGATGCTTATTTTGATTACAAAGTTAAGTATAGCGATGGAACAATAAAAGAAAGAAGATTTAATTCTCATTATATTCCAAGACAAGGGGTATGCATGGTGGGACAATAAACGGTTTGTGTAAAATTTAGGTATGTTTGTAATTTGTATTTTGATATTATCTTTTTCTTTGACACAAATTTCTTGCTAGAAATTTGACTGGTTTGCTCTCAGTCAGAGCAAAAGGCAAAGGAAAAGAAACATCAAAACAAATTACCCTTATGAAATTTTAACGTGCCGAGAGGAAGAGGAGAAGGGAAAGAGGTTGATTGCTTCGCAATCTTTACATATTATGGACAGTAAACGATTCGTGTAAAATCCTTAGTCTTGTCACTTAATAATATTCATTTCTCCAGCACAAATTCTTTGCTAAGAATTTGTCTGTTTGTTCTCAGTCAGAACAAAAGGTGGAGAATAAATATTATTAAGTTTTAGTTTAGTAAAATTTTAACGTGCCGAAGGATATAACAAAAACGGATATCAAAGCGAAGTCGTAAGAAATTAAAAGTAAAACAGAGGTTCTAATTAGTTATTTGAGAGGGTTGAAAAAATGAGAAAAAGTGCTACTATTTAGACTCAATATGAAATTTGCACTTCAGGCAAAAATGATGCCACAAGGTGATCAGCCTAAGGCAATTGATGCTTTGGCTCTCGGATATGAAAAGGGATTGAATAAACAAACATTACTTGGTGTCACTGGTTCAGGAAAGACATTTACTATCGCCAACGTCATACAACGTATCCAGAAGCCAACTCTGGTGGTTTCGCATAATAAAACTCTGGCAGCTCAATTATGCAACGAATTTCGTGAATTTTTTCCTCAGAATGCTGTGGAATATTTTGTGAGTTATTATGATTATTATCAGCCAGAGACATATATGGCTAATACGGATACTTATATAGAGAAAGAGGCTCAGATTAATGAAGAGATTGATAGGTTAAGACATGCGTGTACTCAAGCTTTAATGACAAGAAAAGATGTAATAATAGTTGCTTCTGTTTCTTGTATATACGGACTAGGCTCTCCAGAAGCATACAAAAATATTATTCTTGTCCTTGAAAGAGGGCAAATGATAAACAGACAGGAATTGGCTAGAAAATTGATTGATATGCAATTTGAGAGAACAAATGCCGATCTTCTATTTGGTACATTTAGGATGCATGGGCAAGTACTTGAAATAATGCCAGTAAATCAAAAGATAATATATAGAATGGTTATATCAGATAAAATAGATATGATAGAAATAATAGATCCGATAAGAAAAAACGTATTAGAAGAAATAAATAATATAAATCTTTTTCCAGCAAAGCATTACATGATAAATGATAATGTAAAAACTAAAGCAATTGATGATATAAAAAAAGAGCTAGAGGGTAGACTAAAATTCTTTGATAAAGAGGGAAAAATTCTTGAATACGAAAGATTAAAACGAAGAGTAAAATACGATATTGAGATGATTGAGAATATGGGGTATTGTCAAGGAATTGAGAATTACTCAATGCATTTTGATGGTAGAAAACCTGGAGAACCTCCATACACTTTAATTGATTATTTTAGTGAATGTATGGATGATTTTTTGGTAGTGATAGATGAATCGCACGTCACATTACCTCAAATAAGAGCAATGTATAATGGGGACAAGGCTAGAAAAAAATCGCTTATTGATTATGGTTTTAGATTACCGAGTGCATATGATAATAGACCTTTAAAATATGAAGAATTTAGCGAATTAGCAAAGAAAATTATTTATGTATCCGCAACGCCAAGCGATTTTGAAATAGAAAACAGTGAAAAGATTGTAGAGCAAATAGTAAGACCAACTGGATTAGTTGATCCAAAGGTAATAATCAGACCGATTGTGTCCACCAAAGATAATCTTTCACAGATAGATGATTTGATAATACGAATTGAAGAGCAAGTTAAAAAGAATGAAAGGACTTTGGTGACTACATTAACCAAGAGAATGGCAGAAGATTTGAATGATTATTTAGAGAAGAAAAAAATAAAAGTTAAATATCTGCATAGCGATATCAAAACGCTAGAGAGAATAGACATAATAACAGATTTAAGAAGAGGCAAGATTGATGTAATTGTTGGTGTTAATTTACTCAGGGAGGGCTTGGATATTCCAGAAGTTTCTCTTGTGGCAGTATTAGATGCCGACAAAGAAGGATTCTTAAGAAATGAAACTAGTCTTATTCAGACAATAGGAAGAGCAGCTAGAAACGTTAATGGAAAGGTGGTACTTTATGCTGATAATATTACCGATTCTATAAAAAAAGCCGTAAGAGAGACAGATAGAAGAAGAGAAATCCAAATTAGGCACAATTTAGAAAATAATATTACTCCGAAAACAATTGAGAAAAATATCAAAAACATACTTGAAGAATTCGGTCTTGAGATGAGAAAGACAAAAAAGAGAAGATTTACCGAAGAAATATTAAGAATGGATATGGCTGGAGATAATAGACCATTAAAGGAAATAATTATTGATAAAAAACAACAAATGAAAAAAGCTGCTGATGAATTAGAATTTGAATTAGCGGCGATACTTAGAGACGAAATACATAAACTAGAGAAAGAGTTAAGAAAGAAATAAATGAAAGATAAAATAGTAATAAAGGGAGCTAGAGAACATAATCTAAAAAATGTATCACTAGAAATTCCTCGCAATAAAATGATTGTTTTTACTGGACTTTCTGGGTCTGGAAAATCCAGCTTGGCTTTTGATACTATTTTTGCTGAGGGTCAAAGAAGGTATATTGAATCACTTTCTTCTTATGCGAGGCAGTTTTTGGGGGGTATGAGTAAGCCGAATGTTGATGAAATTGAAGGACTTTCTCCTGCAATTTCCATAAGTCAAAAGACACATAGCACGAACCCTCGTTCAACAGTGGCAACTATTACAGAAATTTATGATTATTTGAGGGTTTTGTACGCTAGAATAGGAAAACCTTATTGCCCAAAATGCAGGATAGAAATAGAAAAAATGGCTATTGATGAGATAAAAGATAAGATAACTGCTTCAGTAAAAGAAAAGAATAAGGAAGGAGTATTGATGATTTTATCTCCGATTATTAGAGGAAGAAAAGGAGAATATTTTCAAATGTTGCAAGATATATATGAGTCTGGTTATTTGGAAGTTAGGATTGATGGAAAAATCAAAAGTCTCAGAGAGCGTGTAGATCTGGAAAGAAATAAAGCACATACAATAGAAATAGTTATAGACAAAATATACTACTCTAAGGTTGATTCTGATTTTGAGTTTCGTCTTAACGAATCTGTTGAAAATGCGATTGATATGTCTAATAGTTTATGTACTGTTATTTACCCAGATAAGCAAGAGCAGATTTTTAGTACGGAGTTTTCATGCCCGAAATGTGGTTTTAGTTTTCCCGAAATAGAGCCAAGATTATTTAGTTTTAATAGTCCATATGGATTTTGTCCCGAGTGCCATGGACTAGGGACGGAAAGTATCTTTAGTACAAAACCATGTCCTTTATGTAAGGGTAAAAGATTAAATGATAATGCTTTGAGTGTAAAAATAGACTCTAAAAATATATATGAAATAACAGAAATGAATGTAGATAGTGCAATTAATTTTTTTCATAATATTGACTCAAGGCTTGATAAAAAACAAAAAGAAATTGCCGAAGTAATTCTTAATGAGATTAAGAATAGATTGAAATTTATGCTTGATGTTGGTTTGCATTACATAAACCTGAATAGAATGGCTGGCACATTGTCTGGAGGTGAATCACAAAGAATACGTCTTGCTTCTCAGATAGGCACAAAACTTGTCGGAGCATTATATGTTTTGGATGAACCTACAATAGGTTTGCATCAGAGAGATAATGAAATGCTTGTGAAAACATTATGTAATTTAAGAGATGTAGGAAATTCTATAATAGTTGTTGAGCATGACGAAGATACTATTCTTGCTAGTGATTGGCTAGTTGATTTTGGTCCTAGGGCAGGTAAACATGGTGGTGAGATTATGTATTCGGGTATTCTTGATAATCTATTATCATTAAAGGATGAAAAAAATTCCTTGGGATGTAAATGTCAGGGAAGCTCTAAGAAATCTTTAACTGGAAAATATTTACGAGGAGAAGAGCAAATAGAAATTCCTGAAAAAAGACGGAAAGTTGATAATGATACTATGCGGTTAAAGGTTATAGGTGCTCATGAAAATAATCTCAAAAATATAAGTGTTGATATTCCTCTGGGGAGGTTTATTTGTTTGACCGGAGTATCGGGTTCTGGAAAATCTACATTGCTCAACAATATTATTTATGAATACGTCACTGGCAAAATAAATCATGTAAAAAGAGATATAAAAGTAAGTGAAATAAAAAATGTTGATTATCTTAATAAAGTAATAAGAATAGATCAGTCTCCAATTGGAAGAACTCCAAGATCCAATCCCGCTACTTACACAAAAATCTTTGATGAAATAAGGGAAATTTTTTCAATGACTCCAGAGGCACGAATGAGAGGGTATGATGCAGGTAGGTTTAGTTTTAATAAACCTGGGGGAAGGTGTGAGCATTGCGAGGGAAAAGGAAGTTTGGAAATTGAAATGCATTTTTTACCAAACGTTGAAATTATTTGCGATGTCTGTCGGGGGAAGCGTTTTAATAAGGAGACATTATTTATTCATTATAAGGATAAGGATATCTCCGAAGTTCTTGATATGACAATAGAAGATGCTGCTACTTTTTTTAAGGACATTCCTTTTATCAATGACAAATTAAAAATATTGAATGAGGTAGGTTTGGGGTATCTAACATTAGGGCAACCAGCAACAACATTATCTGGAGGTGAATCACAAAGAATAAAGTTAAGTCGTGAATTGTCAAAACACGGAACTACTAAAACTTTATATCTCTTAGATGAACCAACTACAGGATTGCATTATGATGATATAAAAAAGCTTATTGTGCTATTACAAAGATTAGTTTCTCAAGGAAATACTGTCCTTGTAATTGAACATAACTTAGATTTTATAAAATGCGCTGATTGGATAATAGATTTGGGACCCGAGGGAGGAGATATGGGGGGGCAATTAATGGCTGAGGGAACACCCGAAGAAATGATAAGTAGAAATACGTGGACTGGGAAATACTTAAGAAGAGTTATTAAAAAATAATGACCATTCGTGACAAAATAAAAAGAATACCTGACGTTTCTGGTATATATCTTTTTTTCAAAGATAAGGATTTGGTTTATGTAGGAAAAGCGACTTCACTCAAAAAAAGAGTTTCTAGCTATTTCAGTGGAATGAAAAGTCCGAGACCTATTGAAATAATGATTTCGGATGTTAACAATATAAAATATGTGGAAACTGATTCTGTAATTGAGGCTATAATTCTTGAAGCCAATTATATCAAAAAATATCAGCCAAAATACAACATTGAAGGAAAAGATGATAAGAGCTGGAACTATCTAGTTTTAACAAGGGATGAATTTCCTCATTTACAGGTTATTCGGGAACATAATTTAAAGAGTGAAAACAACACAAAAAAAGAATATAAATATTTATTTGGACCTTTTCCCTCAATCAAAACAAAAGAGATGTTAAAGATACTTCATAATCTTTTTTATGTCTCGCGTTGTGACCCAGAACAAAAAAGACCGTGTTTTGATTATCAGATAGGGCATTGCTTAGGAGTTTGTGCTGGGGAGATAGGAAAAGTAGAATATAGAGAAAGAGTTGTAAAGCCATTGGTATATTTTCTGTCTGGAAAGAAAAAGACACTACTTAATTCTTTGGAGAGACAGATGAAAAAGTACAGTAGCGAAGAAAGATTTGAAGATGCTAGACAAATTAGAGATCAGATAAAAGCATTATCTAGAATAAGGGATATTGCTTTGCTTGATAAAAGTTTTTTAAATGATTTTGATGTAAAAGAAGGCGGAAGTGATATAAGAATAGAGGGGTTTGATATTTCTAATTTTGGAATTGATGCGAAGGTAGGAAGTATGGTAGTGTTTAATAATAAGACCTCTACTAAGAGTGAATACAAAAAATTTAAAATAAAAGAGGTAGTAGGGCAAAGTGATGTTGATTGTTTGCGCGAAGTGATAGTAAGAAGATTTAACCATAAGGAATGGAAATTTCCAGATATAATCTTGATTGATGGAGGGAAACCTCAAGTAAATACGGTTAAACGATTAATCCACTCAATGGATATTAATATCCCAATAGTTGGGATAGCAAAAGGAAAGGATAGGAAAAAAAACGAGTTTATATATGGTGAAAATGAGAAAAACTTTGTTGATTGGGTAAAAAAGAACGAAGATTTACTGATATCTGTTAGAGATGAGGCTCACCGCTTTGCAATCTCCTATCAGAGACAAACATTAAGAAAGAATAAGTTAATATAAGATGAATAATTTAAAAAAAATAGAATTGCTATCCCCAGCGAAAGATTATGCATGTGGTATAATAGCTATAAATTCTGGAGCTGATGCAGTATATATAGGTGGTCCAAAATTTGGAGCAAGAACTGCTGCAAGTAATTCAATTAGAGATATCGGAAATCTCATAGAATACGCTCATAAGTTTCGTGTTAAGGTATATGTCGCTATAAACACGATTGTCTTTGATAATGAACTTGAAGAAGTAAAGGATATTATTGAAAAGGTTTATAGACTGGGAGCAGATGGAATCATAATTCAGGATATGGGAATTCTTGAAATGGATTTGCCTCCGATAAAGATAATTGCAAGCACGCAGTGTAATAATTATGATTTAGAAAAAATAAAATTTTTTGAAAAAATAGGAATACAGAGAATTATTTTGGCTAGAGAGTTGTCTGTTGATCAAATAAAAAAAATACGAGAATCCACAAAAATAGAACTAGAAAGTTTTGTTCATGGAGCATTATGTGTTTCAATGAGTGGGCAATGTTATTTTAGCGAAGCAGTGGCTAAACGTAGTGCAAATAGGGGGCATTGCTCTCAGCCGTGTAGATTGCCGTACTCTCTTGTTGATAGTGAAGGAAAAATTTTGGCAAAAAATAAATTTTTACTTTCTTTAAAAGATCTTGATTTGTCTCAAGAGTTGGGTAATATGATTGATGCGGGTATAACATCTTTTAAAATTGAAGGACGATTGAAAGATGAATATTATGTTTCTAATACTACATATTATTATAGAAGAAAGTTAGATAGGATTATAAAGAGAAACAATGAATATCAAAAAAGTTCTGTTGGTGAATGTATTTCAACTTGGGAGCCAGATATCGAAAAAACTTTCAATCGTGGCTTTACCGATTACTTTTTTAAAAATAATAAAGAAGATATTCTTTCTGTTTCACCAAAATCAAGAGGTAAATTGATTGGAAAGGTAAAAACTATTTCAAAAAATTATTTTATATTAGAAAAGGGAATTGAGCTTTCAAATGGTGATGGATTATGTTTTTTTGATAAGAAAGGAAATCTCCAGGGTAGCAACGTAGTAAAAATTTTTGGACCAAAAATTTATCTCAACGATATGTCTCAAATAGAAGAAGGTGTTTCTGTATATAGAAACGTGGACACTGTTTTTGAAAAACAGATAAAGAGCAATCCGATAAAGAGAGTTGTACTAGTTTCTATTGAATTCAAAGAATATGACGATGGGGTTATTATTTCTGTGAGGGATGATGAAGGGAATGTATCCGAAATTAAAAAACAAATTGAAAAGGTACTCGCAGAAAACACAGAAGCTGCATTGCAAAATATTAAATCACAATTGTCTAAATTGGGAGATACTATTTATGAGGCTAGGGATATAAAAATATTGCTTGAAAAACCACTATTTTTTAAAATGTCTTTTTTGAATTCATTACGAAGAGAGTTAATGGAAAACTTTGATAAAAAAAGAGATGAATCATATAAGAGAGAAACTTATAAAATTACTCCAACTAAGAATTCTTTTATAAAGGAAAATCTTTCTTATGAAGATAATGTATCTAATACTTTGGCAGAGAAATTCTATAGAAGGCATGGTTGTAAAAATATTGAACCTGCTTTTGAAATACTAGAAGATAAAAAAGGAAAAAAAATAATGACAACCAAGCATTGCTTAAGAAGATATTTAGGTAAGTGCTTAAAAGAAAATATAAAAGAATTAAAGGAGCCTCTTTACTTGGTTAATGAAAAAGGTTATAAATTTCTTTTAAAATTTGACTGTAAGAATTGCCAAATGGAAATATATTATAGATCCTAAAAATATGAAATCATTAATTATTTATATTTCAATTCATAATAAAAATACTGAAAAAATAGCGAATGTAATCGCTAGCGAGCTTGATAGCGAAATTGTTAAAGTAGCAGAATTGAAGAATTTTGATGTTTCTCAATACGATGTAATTGGATTTGGTTCGGGTATTTATATGTCTAATTTTAGTGGTTTTATAATTAATGTGATTAGAAAAATGAAAGGAATAAATGGGAAAAAGGTTTTTATCTTTTCTACTAGTGGAAATAAGAAAACATTCTTCAATAATTTTGATAAGAAAATTAAAGAAGAATTAAATAAAAAAGAAGCAATTCTGATTGGAAATTATAATTGTCCAGGTTTTGATACTTTTGGGCCCTTTAAACTAATTGGAGGGTTAAATAAGGGGAGACCAAATGAAAAAGATATCGCCGAAGCAAAAGTATTTGCGGGTAAAATAAAAGAAGCTATTTAGCTTCTTTTTTTAAATTGACATAATACTAACCAGGAATTAGAATTAACCATAGATAGATATTTTTAGTAAAAAACAGGCAAGACTTTCTTTGAAAATAAAGATAAAATTGCTAATTACGAAATAACCGAAATAAAATGATTGAAATATTTTTTAAAGATATTAAAAAAGGAAAATTGGAAAAGATTGATAAGTTGCGTGACGGCTGTTGGATTAATATTGAAAAAGCAACTAATGATGATCTTGAATACATTGCCCAGATAACAGGATTACAAATCTCTGACCTAGAAGATGTTCTTGATCCATATGAACTTCCTCGTATTGAGAGAGATGGAGAGAATATGATACTTTTTGTAAGAGATATCGCTACTAATCAGGGTGATTCTTATACTAGTCTGCTCGCAATAATTATCACTGGGAGATATTTTATAACTGCAGCAATCGGAAAGAATAAAACTGTAGAAAGTATGATTAATAATGGCTTTTCTGCATCAACAACACAGAGAACGAAGCTTTTAATAAATATACTTTTAAATATCTCAAAGAATTATATGCGGGAAATAAAAGCTACAAAGACCGATATTTCTATGAGAAAAAAGAGCTTAGAAGGAATTGAAGATATTGATGTGGTAAAACTTATTGAAAAAGAAGATGTTTTAGATCAGTATATTTCGGCATTAACACCAATGAAAAACACGATTGAGTCAATATTTCAGGGTGGCTATGTGCAACTCTATAGTTATGATAACGATCTTATTGAGGACTTATTAATCGCTACTAGACAGTTGCTAGATAATTGTTCTACTACAGTTAGAAACATAAGAGCTCTTAGAGAAGCTTATCAGGTCATAGTGACAAATAGATTAAATAATACAATAAGAGTTTTAACTTCTCTAACTGTTATTTTGACTATTCCGACAATAATTGGAAGTCTATACGGAATGAATATTAATATTCCAGGCGAAAACGATCAGTATGCATTTTATTATATAATACTATTTATACTTCTAGTGACCGCTTTACTATATGTTTTATTTAAGAAAAAGAGATGGTTTTAATGAAATAAAATTAAAATATTATGAATAAAGAGTTGTTAAAATTTTTTGCAGGATTTTTCTTTGCGGTTGTGGTATTACATATAATACTTGTTATGAGTGGTATTATTCCAATAGCAGCAAGGGGGATAGTTTTTGATTATTCACTATGGACGACAACATTAGTATTGTCTTTACTCTTAGCTATTTTATGTTCATATCTTGGATGGGAAAGAAAATTAGCTAATAAAATTTCAATTGGGGTAATGTTTTTTGTTTTGGCTGTTAGTGTAATGAGTGGGTCATATTTTTTTCAAAAAGATGACTTTGGCTTTGTAAATAACAAGCTTTTAACAGCTAGTGTTGTTGATCAAAAGAAGGTTGGCAATAACAATCAAGAATTAAAAAGTCAACAACTAAATGATTTGGCATATGCTTTTTCTCTTGGTTCAGAAGGAAATGATGAAGGAAAAATGGTTGCTAGTGATAAAGAGAATAATGTGTATATTATAGGGTCATTCAATGGTACAATAAATCTTGATATTAACGGAAAAGCAGAAAAGACCTCACTTGGAGGTATAGGTGAGGGTGAAGATATATATTTAGTGAAATACGATAGATATGGAAAATATGTATGGGGAATGTCGTTAGGGTCAATAGGTAATGACAAGCCAACCGCTTTAAAAATAGAAAATAGTTCGGTTTATATAAGTGGTTATTTTGGTGGAAAAGCTGATTTTGATCCTTCTGAGAAAGAATTTATTCTTGATTCTGGGATAGGAAGGGATGGTTTTATTGCAAAATATGATAGTGATGGTAGATACTTATGGGCTCAAAAGATTGGAAATCAGGAAAATATTCCTTTTGAAGATAATGACATGAGATTTGAACAAGTCTCTGCTATAGATATTGACGAAAATGGAAATATTTATGCATCTGGTTTTTTTAACGATGAATTATCTTTTATTGATAAAGATGAAAAGGAAGTAAAACTAATAGCTACAAAGTATTCAAAAAATATTTTTTTGGCTAAATACGACAAAGATGGCAATATTTTGAAAGCAGTATCGTTTGCTGGGGGAATTATTAATGAACCCAGATCAATTGTGGTTAGTAAGGGAGAGTTGTTCTTATCTGGAATCTTTAATTCAAAAATAGCATTTAATGTAAATGATCCTAAAAAATTCTCATATACAAATGGTGGACAAGATTTGTATCTATTAAAGTACGATACAGATTTTAATTATTCGTGGTCAAAGAAATGGGGTAGCTTACTTGATGATAATTTTAATTCTATGGAAATTGCTAACGATGGAACTTTAATTTTTTCTGGTAGCTTTATTGGAAGTATAAATTTTCAAGGAAAAATTCTAAAAAGTTATGGCAATCAAGATGCTTTCATTTTAAAAATAGATCGTTCTGGAAATGTAGTTTTTGCAAAGTCATTTGGAGGCTTGGGGGCAGATAGTTCCTATTACGCAATAACTGATAGTGTAAATAATATCTATGTTGTGGGTTATTTTAGTGGTATCGCAAGTTTTGATAATGTAAGCCAGCAGTCCGTAGAATCCTTTAGCAGTGGTGACGCTACCGATGCATTTATTGCAAAATATGATAATAAAGGTAGGCTTTTTTGGGTACGATCTTTGGGTGGAGATGTTTCGCTAGGAGATGAATCTCAATATTTTTCGGGGTTAGCAATAGACAGTCTTGATTATCCAATTGTGACAGGGACGTTTGCTGGGAATTATAATTCTGAAGACATAAATGTGTCTTCTAATGGTGCTATGGACTCAATAATTATAAAGTATAGTCCAGAGGGCTATAAAAATAATTAAAAATATGAGAACAAGAGCTGGTGAGAATAAAAGTATTTATTTTATTATATTATTATTAGTTGTAATAGCATTTGCCTACGCCTATAATCAAAACTGGTTTGGTTTGTTTTCTAAAAAGGAAGGGGATATTAGACAATCAGAAGAGAAAAAGGTTGAAGAGCCTGTTCAAAAAGTATATCAATTATCATCCAAAGAAATAAATGAAGAATCAAATGGTTCAATGATAGCAATAGAATATCCTAGTTTTGGAACGGCAGTTGATAGCAAAATAAAAGAAGTAATTGACCTAAAGATAAGTGATTTCAAAAATTCTTCTGGTGAAGCATTAATTAATAGTGATCAGTTTATTAATATATCTTTTTCTAGTGCTAATTATTCAAGAGAGATATATGGCATAAAATACGACATAGTTTATGGCGGCGGTATTCGTCCAATTGAAGATATTGAATGTCATACATACAATTTGGATACATCAAAAGAAGTATTTTTAAGAGATGTCTTTAAAGAGAATTCAGAATATTTAAGTAAATTATCTGAAGCGACATATGTAGAGCTTTTAAAAGATAAAACAGTTGACAAGAACTGGGTAAAAGAAGGAACAGCAGCTAAGGAAGAAAATTTTAAAAATTTTATAATTGATAAGGAAAATATATCGTTTTATTTTGCACCAGGAATTGTAGCTCCAAATACGGCTGGAGTTAAAAAAGTAAGTGTTCCTTTATCTTCTTTAAAGTATTTTCTAAATAATTATTTTAATTAGTGCCTTATGAAAGTATCATTTTGTGGAGCCTGCCGCGAAGTGACTGGGTCATGTATACTTATTGAAACAGAAAGCGAAAAATTTTTAGTTGATTGTGGGCTTTTCCAAGATGATAGATCAAAAATGAAAAACGCTTACCGTTTTCCTTTTGATCCTTTAGAAATAGATTTTGTGCTATTAACTCATGCTCATACCGATCATTGTGGTAGATTGCCCAAATTAGTTAAAGATGGATTTTGTGGAAATATTTATGCAACTCCTGCGACAATTGATTTAGCCGAACAAATGATGCTTGATTCAGCTAAGGTTTTTTTGTCTAATGAAGACATTAATCCAATATATTTTTCTTCCGATATTGAGGCAACAATGAATTTTTTTTCTCCCGTTTCTTATGGACAGGAATATTCTATAAATAAAAATATAAGAATAAGACTTTGTGATGCTGGGCACATATTAGGTTCGGCTATTTTTGAAGTGTGGGTAAAAGAAAAAGGAAAAGAAACAAAACTCGTTTTTACTGGTGATTTGGGAAATGCAAATGCACCAATCGTAAAAGATACAGAATTTATTGATGGAGCTGATTATGTTTTTATTGAATCTACTTATGGACTAGAGAAGCATGAGACACGAGAAATAGGAAGAAAAAAATTAAGAGAGGAGATACTTGAAACAATAAAGGAAAAAGGCGTTTTGGTAATTCCTGTTTTTGCCTTAGAAAGGACTCAGGAAATGATATTTGAATTAAGGAATCTTTTTGAAAGTGGGGGGGTACGAAAAATCCCTGTTTTTTTGGATAGTCCGCTCGCAGTAAGGGTGACGGATATTTACAAAAAATATACAAATCTTTTTGATGATGATATAAAAAGAATAGTCAAACATAAAAAAGACGATGTTTTTAACTTTGATTCATTTAAGATGGTAAGGAAAAAAGGAGATTCAATAAAATTTCAGCGAGTACAAAATCCTAAAATAATAATGGCTGGTAGCGGAATGTGTAATGGCGGTAGAGTGCTTGAGCATTTAAAGAATAATCTTCCCATCCGTAATAATCGTTTGTTTATAATATCGTTTCAGGTAGAGGGATCATTGGGTAGGAGTTTGGCTGAGGGTGAAAAAAACATAATAATAGGTGAAAAAAAGGTGAAGGTGAGGTCAAGTGTTAATACAACAAGAGCGTTTTCTTCTCACGCTGATTTTCCAAAGATATCTGATTGGTTATCAAAAATAAAAAATCCTCATCCCTGTAATGTTTTTGTAATTCATGGTGAGGAAGAAAACTCTATTAATATGGCTAACAAATTGAAAGAATCATATAAAATAAATACGATAGTGCCAGAATATGGAAAGTATTATGAACTATGACTTATTTTTTAATTCTTCACTTAAGGCTAGTATTGTTTTTGTAGATATATCAGCCATTTCTTTGACGTTTTCCATAATGGAATTTTTTTTCAATTCTTGAATAACGGCTTTTATGATTTTTTTCTTTTGGACTTGTGGTAATAGTTCCATAAAACCCTTTCCAGTTATTTTTTTCCCTTCCATTTTTCCGTTTAGGTTTATACCTCCTTCCCAATAATTAATAGTTCCAAATATCATTTCTTGATTTTTTTTGATTGGAGATGTTTTGATTGATATTTTATATTCTGGAATCTCAATTTGGTATTCTAGTTCGTACTTAGTATTGGTGGTCTTGCTGGTGTATTTTGTTCCGATAGGTATTATTGATACATTATTTGTTGAACTAATTTTTCCCTCTTTGTTGATAATACTAGCATGAGATGTTTTGATTTTATTTCCATAAAGAAAGCAGAGGATATCTATACCATTATCCAATTGCAATGAAAACCATGTCCATTCATCATCATTTGTGAGGGGGGTTTGTGCCCATTGGTGATCCATCCATGAAAGACCAGAAACTTCTGTCCATTTATTGTTTATCTTGATAAGTCCAGTTGTCTCTAATCTTGTGAGTGAATAGTAATATGTAGTTTTCACTCCCAAATCAATAAAACCATTACCATCTATAAGAAGTGGTATTTTTTTTGATTCTAATTTTAAATCAATAAAATCATTTGTAATATGAAAATTAAAAGGTGAGGTTTCTTCTATGAGACATCCGTTATCGTAGTTTGCCCAAAGAAGAGGTTTTTTAAAATTATTTTTATCAATAAGACAAAGGGGATTGATTTTACTGTGAGAGATTTTTTCGCCAGAAAGAAGATAGTGAGAAAAGAAAATATTTTTGATAGGAAAATTTTTAATAAATGGAATATTTATCTTTTTTGTTTTTGCGGAGAATAGACAATCCATAAAAAAGAAATTCTCTCCATTCTTTGTTTTTAAATTTCCGTTGAAATACCACCATTCTATTATGTGATCATGTTTTTGTTCGTCTTGCGGAAACTTTATAGGTATGAATTTTTCTTTATATGTTTTCATAGTTTTTTTCTTTTTCCCAAATTGATACAAATCCTAAAAATTTGTTTGATATTAATGATATTGCTTTGTCGGATGATATTTCTTTTAAATAATACTCTTTTATTGGATCCATAAAAATAGTCCTTCCTATTGCGAAGCCAATGATTGTTTCGTACTTTGCTGCGTCTTTTAACCATTGCCTTACTTTTTTATCGTCTTCGCCTCTACCCAGAACGATGATTTTATTATTTTTTGTTTCGTTGATTATATCTTTCCATTGATTAAAACTAAAACCTTCAAGTTTCCAGATAGTTGGCTTAATTGCTTTTTTGATTTCCCTTATTGCATTTTTTGTTCTTAATGTTCTTAGTTTTTTGTCGTAAGTTTCTTTATTTTTACAAATAATCATATCATTATCAGTTGGCGGAACCAGTAATTCCAAAATTGTTTTATATTTGTTTTTTTTACAAAAAGAATAGATTTCATTAAGTATTTCTAGTTGTTTTTTGTTTTCTTTAATGTTTTCGGGATTATATCGGACTAATATTTTTACGAAATCTGGGGATATCTTTTTAATATGATCTTTGTAATGTTTTCCATACTCCAGCTTTAATATATTTTCTCCACTTTTTTCAACAGGAAGACATATTTTTATTTTATTTTCTTGAGCTTTTTTAATTACATCTAATCCATACTCTTCATCAACTAAGATTGAAAAATCTTTTTTGTCCTTTCTTCCTTCAAGAGATTTTTGTAATCCATTGAAGATTATTGTCTTGAGATTTTTAATTTCTTTCTTTTGATTTTTATTCGGAATTTCTATGCCTAATATATCTTTTGTAAACGATGATCTATGATCAAAGGGGAGTATGTATATTTTTTTCATATTTTTTATTTAATTATATAATAGGTTTAGACTGTCTGACAATGTATATTTCTAATTAGCCATTTTTATTTTAAATTTTCTGTGATAAAATTACTAAAACATCAATTAAATACTTATAATTAATATATTAGTTTATGAATAAAAAATCTTTCACCCTAATTGAACTATTGGTTGTCATCGCTATCATCGGCATCCTTGCTGGTGTTATTATTGTATCCATGACTAGTGCAATTAATAGTGCTAATGATGCTAAAAGGAAGGCAGACATCAATCAATTAGTAAAAGCTTTACTAATTTACAATACTTCTCATTCTGAATATCCTGTCTCAACTACTGCCTGCAACATCGGAAGTAATTGTTCTTCTGAAGTAAATACAGCTCTAGGAAGCGGTGTTAATGCTAAAGATCCTCAATCAGGAAACTATTACTCCTATTGGTCAGATGGAACTAATTTTACTGTTTCTGCTAATATGTCTAACGCGACTACCTATACCTACAGTTCTTCAACTGGACTTTATGGATCTGCTGCTACAGGTGTTTGTGGTTCTGCAGCAAACACAGAACATTCTTCTATTCCTTCTACTAACCTTTGTACAATTGGTACAGCAAGTAGTGTCACCGGTGATGGCGTTCCGTATACATGGACTTGTGATACTACACCCTGTGAAGCTACCAAAACAGGATGGATTAATACTGGACTTGGTTTCTATGTTATGAAATATGAAGCTAAGATACAAGGGAATGATAATGGAAACCAAACCTACAGTTCTTCATATGTAGCAGAATCACGAAGTTCTGGTACTCCATGGGTTAATATTAATCAAACTCAAGCTATTGCCGAGTGTTCTGCTCTAGGATCAGGATATCACTTAATTACCAATGCCGAATGGACAGCCATAGCTAGAAACATTACTGCTCAAGCATCTAACTGGAGTACTGGAACTGTCGGTTCTGGAGTTCTTTCTAGGGGTTATTCAGCAAGTACTACCAATGCTTCTGATGGATTCACTAATAATGCTGCCGCTCCGAATACGGGAACTGGGTACGAATACAATACAGCAGCCAATACTTTAGGTTCATCTGGTAATTTTACTTTAAAAAGAACTCACAATCTACAAAATAATCAAATAATTTGGGATCTAGCCGGTAATGTTTGGGAATGGAATAGTGATACTTGCACTCAGGGAACAGGAACAGGGAATTGGTATAATAGCGGTGCTTGGATAGAATGGAACGATTCCAACTTAACTGATTATGAATTAGGAATCGCTGGTCCCAGCCCCGTTTACACATCTTCTCAGAATGTGGGTAGGTATTGTGGATGTACGACTACAGGAAATGGACTGTTTCGCGGTGGCAATTGGTACTATGGGCTTAGCTCAGGCGTTCTGGCTTTGAATTTTGACTTTCCTTCTTCCAGCTTCGGTGTAACTATCGGTTTTCGTTGCACAAAATAATTTTATAATAATCTAGTAAGTAAATCTGCATATTTCAAAAAGTGATAGGTTTATTTAAAAGATTTAGATTGTAATATTTCAATATTCTAGAAGATGATTAAATAACAAACAACAAGAAGGATTTATCTTTATTAAAAGAAGGCTGGGCTTGTCGTTTGTGTTGTTTTTTTAATCCGTTTTTAAATACTTAAGCAAGGTGCGGTTTCTCTCAATTAACGTGTTAATTACTAATTTTAATTAAATCGTTGGAATTGCTGACATATTGTAAAAATTATCTTAATAATCAAATTGACATTGATTTTTGAGCAGGTTATGATTTTCGTATACCTTACATGGTTAAAACATATGAAAAAAACAAAAGATATACAAAACATTACAAAAGATAAAATTTTAGAAATTTCGGGAAGACTTTTTGTGAGACATAGTTATAGGGGAGTTTCCCTGAGTATGATTGCTGAGAGAGTTGGGATTAGAAAAGCTTCACTGTATTATTATTTTAAAAATAAAGAAGACCTTTATTTTGCCGCAGCCGAAAGAATGTATGAAGAGCTTGATGCCGAACTTGATAAAATTATTTTCAAAAATATTGATGCTGAGAAAAAGATAAAGGCAATAATAGTCACTTATATAGATTTTTCTTTGAAGAAAGAAAAGTTTATAAGAGTAGTAATCCATAATTTTCCCTCACGGAAAAAACAGAAAAAACGATTTGAAATACTTTCAAAAAAAAGAGAAAATATAATTGCAAAAATAATCCCATTATTTAAAGATTACTTTAAAAAAAGAGCAGTTGGAATGGACTTGGAAATGATGACATATGTAATAATGGGTGGAATAAATTTAATAATGGAAGATCTGATATATAATGATAAAAAGGAAAGCGTTAATTCAAGAGAAATGGCAAGAAAAATTTTTGCAATAATCGCAAAAAAATAAATTTTTGTTCTGGAATCAAGAGTTATAAAATGATATACTAATAACATGAAATTTAAAATAAATATTTCACTTTTATTGTTTATTGTAGGTTGTCTTTTTGTTGGCTTTTTATCTTCATTTTTTTCGGGAGAAGATATAGTGGCAACATATTTTAGTTTGAATAGACCGAGTTTTGCTCCGCCTCATTGGTTATTTGCTCCCGTTTGGACAGTGTTATATATAACGATGGGAGTTTCGGTGTATCTTGTTTGGCAGAAGCGTGATAGTCAAAAAATAGGAAACAAAATGATTATCTTTTTCACTCAACTATTTTTGAACTTTTGGTGGCCTATAATTTTTTTTAGATGGAACAACCTTTCTTTAGCTGCCTATGAAATATTAGTATTATTAGTATTAATTGTTGTTAATATATTTTGTTTTAAAAAAGTATCTCCTCTTGCAGCGTATCTTTTGATACCTTATGCTATCTGGGTTTTTTATGCTACAATTCTTACTTTTACAATTTTGAGTATAAACTAAACTAAAAATAAATGTCAGAAATTGTTTTAAAAATTAAAGAAGCTAATCTACTGGGGCGAGGTGGTGCTAATTTTCCAGTGTGGCAAAAATGGCAAGCAGTAATATCTAATTCTGGCAGTGAAAAATATATAATTTGCAATGGAGCCGAAGGCGAACCTGATGTCGAGAAAGACGAATTTATAATAATGCACTATGCCAAAGAATTGGTAGAGGGAATTAAGATAGCAATAAATGAGATTTCGGCAAAAAAGGCATATATATATCTTAATCATCAGTATTATTCAAAGTATAAAGATTTACTCCTTAGTTTTTCCGAGGGGTTGCCTATTGAAGTAGTTGAAAAAGGAAAAGGATATATAGCAGGAGAAGAAACTGCTATATGTGAATATATAGAAAATGGATTTGCTGAACCAAGACAAAAACCTCCTTTTATTTCTGATAAGGGATTATGGGGAAAGCCTACATTACTTAATAATGTAGAATCTTTTTATTATGTTTATAAGATTTCTAAAGACGAATATAATGATAAAAGATTTGTTTCAATAAATGGAGATGTTGTTAATCGCGGAACGTTTGAATTGTCTAGAATGTTAACAATAAAAGAAATGCTACTTGAAACAAAAAATTATCCTGAATTTGATTTTTTTGTTCAGGTAGGTGGTGGAGCTGAAGGATTGATAATGCTTCCTTCCGAACTGGATGTTCCTTTGTCTGGATGTGGAGCTATTAAGGTTTTTAATAGGAGTACTACCGATTTGATAAAACTTATGCAATATTGGGCAGATTTTCTTAATAAGGGAAATTGTGATAAATGCGTTCCGTGTAGAGAAGGAATGTATAGAATAAGTGAAATGATAAAGAATAATGACTTTAACCAAAAAAAATTATTTGAAATATTTGATGTTTTAGAAAAAACTAGTTTTTGTGCGTTAGGTAGAGGAGCTAGCATTCCTTTTAGGAGTTTGATTGAGAAATTAAATTTTTTTGAAAAATATGGAAAAGAATAGAATAAAAATAGAAATTGATGGGAAAGACCTGGAGTGCTTAGAGGGGCAAACAGTACTTGAGGTTGCAATTGAAAACGGAATATATATTCCTAATCTTTGCTACCATTCCGATTTGAAGCCGAAAGCTAGTTGTAGATTATGTATTGTAGAGATTAAGAATAGAAAAGGATATTTTACATCGTGTTCTACTATTGTTGAGGACGGAATGTCTATAAGAAGTAAGGGGGATGATATATCAAAACTTAGAAAAACCAATCTTGAGCTTATATTTTCGCAACATCAAGAAAAATGCCATGACTGTATAAAGAGTAATAATTGTACCCTACTTAAACTCGCGGATAAATATAATGTTGATATAAATAGATTTTCGGATAGAAAGAGTGATTTTAAAGAAATTAATTTTGGACCTTCAATATATTTTGATCCCTCAAAATGCATTGATTGTAAAAACTGTGTAGAGGCTTGCAGTAAACAGAATGTTGGTTTCTTAGAGGTAAAAGAGATTGGAGATTTTTATCAAATATCTCCATCCGAAAAAATAAATCGTGATTGTGTATATTGTGGTCAATGTGTGGTTCATTGCCCAACAGGTGCATTGCAAGAGGTAGATTCCATTGAGCTTGTTGAATCAATGATGGCAAATAAGAATAAAACAGTTTTGTTTCAAATAGCTCCTGCTGTAAGGACTAGTATAGGTGAAGAATTTGATATGGGTTATGGTACTATTGCAACTGAAAAGATTGCAGCAGGAATAAGAAAAATGGGAATTAAAAATGTTTTTGATGTTTCGGCTGCTGCCGACATAGTGACAATGGAAGAGTCGGAAGAGCTTATAGGAAGAATCTCTAATGGCGGAATCTTACCAATGTTTACTTCTTGTTGTCCAGCTTGGGTTAAGTATTTAGAGTTTTATCATCCCGAATTAATTCCTAATTTAACAAGCGTGAGAAGTCCGCAAGTTCTTTTTGGTGGATTGACTAAAACTTTTTGGGCAGAAAAAAAAGGAATAGATCCCAAAAATATTTTTGTTGTTTCTGTAATGCCTTGTACAGCTAAAAAATATGAAATAATCAGGAAGGAAAATTTAGTTAATGGATTAAATCCTGTTGATGCAGTATTAACAACTCATGAACTAGCATGTCTTTTTAAAAAACATGGAATTGATTTGAGAGATATTGAAGGGGAGAATATGACACCATTGTTTGGAGACGCTACGGGTGCTGGAGTTATATATGGTTCAAGTGGAGGGGTCACTGAGTCTGCCCTACGAACAGCGGTTCATAAATTAACTGGTAAAAACCCAGAATCAATAGAATTTTCACCATTTAGAGGGCTAGAAGAATCAAAAGAAGCAACAGTTGTAATAAATGGAATTAGCTTAAAAGTAGCAGTTGTAAATGGATTATCAAATGCTGAAAAATTAATACAAATTTTAAAAGAAAATCCTGGCATATATCATTATATAGAAGTAATGGCTTGTCCTGGTGGATGTATAGGTGGTGGTGGGCAACCCTTGCCAACAAACAGTACAGTAAGAAAATTGAGATCGCAAGGATTATATAATATTGATAAGGATAAGAAAAAGAGATTTGCTCACGAAAGCGATTTGGTCAAAGAAGTGTATGATCAATTCCTTAATAATGAAGAGAGTAAACACAAGGTTTGCCATACAACTTATAATAAAAAAGAAAAAGAAAATAAATATGAATAGCAAATTATTTCAAGTAAAATCAATTTCAAATAGTATTAATCATCGTTTAGTAATAAGCTTTGCATTGATACTACTTATGACAATATTCGCTCCATTATTGCAAAACCAAATAATAACTGGAACAATAATTAACTCTTTATTAGTATTATCCGTTTTTATGTTTGGTTTGAGTGGGGCATTGTTGTTGGTTTTTTTACCAAGCGTAATATCATTGTTTTTGGGTTTTTTGCCCATAGCAATGACTCCAATGGTTCCATTTATTATTTTAGGAAATATTATCTTTGTATTATTTGTTAATTCTTTGAAAAATAAATATTGGATAGGGTGCATATCTGGGGTTTTGGCAAAATCAGGATTTTTATTTATTTCTAGTTATCTACTATTTACGTATTTTGCTGGAGGTATGAGTGTGAAAGTATTATCTTCAATGATGGGTTATATACAATTGCTAACAGCAAGTTTAGGTATAGTATTGGTTTATCCAATAATAAAAGCATTAAAAAAGTTTTAGATTATAAAAATAATTTTTAAGAAAATGACATTTCAAGAATATCAAGAAGAAGCAAGAAAAACAGCTATTTATCCAAACTTGGGTACTAATTTTATATATCCCACATTAGGATTAGTGGGAGAAGCCGGTGAGGTTGCCGAGAAAATAAAAAAAGTTATTAGAGATGACAATTATCAAATAAGCGATGAAAAAAGAATAGAAATAGTAAAGGAAGTTGGCGACGTCCTTTGGTATATAGCTAATCTTTCGGCTGAGTTAGGTATATCATTAGAAGATGTTGCTAATAAAAATCTTGAAAAATTAAAATCAAGACAGCAAAGGAATGAATTAAAGGGAAGTGGCGATAATAGATAAAACGGTTCGTGTAGAGTTTGTTTTAGTCGCTTAATAATATTCATTTCTCCAACACAAATTCTTTGCTAAGAATTTGTCTGTTTATTCTCAGTCAGAATAAAAGGTGGAGAATAAATATTATTAAGCTTAACTTTAGTAAATTTTAACGTGCCGAAGAGGAGAAAAGTGAAAAAAGTTAGCTTGTTCCAAGCTTTTCATTGTTAGATTTTCGCTAATGCGAAAATATTGTAGATTGCCTTGCAATCATTAGTAGATGGTTCGTGTAAAATTTGTTTTAGTCGCTTAATAATATTCATTTCTCCAACACAAATTCTTTGCTAAGAATTTGTCTGTTTATTCTCAGTCAGAATAAAAGGTGGAGAATAAATATTATTAAGCTTAACTTTAGTAAATTTTAACGTGCCGGAGGAGGAAAAAGTGAAAAAGCTAGACTTTTATATTTTGTAGATTTAAATAAATAATTATAAAAAATAATAAAAATATGGAAAATAAAAATTTTGTAGTACCAATTTTAGACAATTATGTAAAACAGATAAGTTCTAATTGGTGGGATATTTTTGTGACAGGGTTTTTGTTTTTTCTTTTTGGTCTAGTCTTTATTATTTGGCCAGAAGAAGCAGGGAGATTCATAGTTTATATCTTGGGTATTATGGCCTTACTTGTCGGCTCATCAATAATGTACAATTCTTTTAAAGTAAAAAATATAGAAAAGAATTACAAGAAAATGAAAGAAAACTTAATTGGCAAATTTTTTGATTAATTCATGATTGAATCTCAAAAGAAAAAATTTGTTATTAATTCTTCGGGCGAAAGAGAAGTTTTTTCGGAGAAAAAAATATTTTATTCTTTAAGAAGATCTGGGGCCTCTAAAGAAACTGCAAATAAGATTGTAAATGAAGTTAAAGAAGCCTCAAGGCAAGATATGCGAACGTCTGATATTTTTCGTTTGGCAAAAAGAAATCTTGAAGCCGATCAAATGAAGATCGCACTTAAGTTTAGTCTCAAGGAATCTATTAAAGCACTTGGTCCAGCTGGATTTATATTTGAAAAATATGTTGCAGAAATTTTTAAACAATATAATTATTCAGTAAAAATTGGACAAATTATTTCTGGAAGATGTATTACGTATGAAATGGATCTAATAGCTAAAAAGGAAAAAGTAATATATCTTGGTGAGTGTAAATATAGAAATCAGCCAGGCGAGAAAATAGATGTTAATGTATGTTTAAAAGAATTTGCCCTATTAAGCGATGTAAGGAAGGGTAGGTATTTTGCCAATGATATAGATTGTTCGCTACAAAGTTTAATAATTACTAATACAAAATTCACCGAACAAGCTATAAAATATTGTGAATGTGAGGGGTTGTACATGCTTGGATGGAGATATCCAAAAGAGGGGGGCTTGGAAAAACTAATTGAGGATAAAAAACTGTATCCTATTACAATATTACCTTCTTTTAAAAAATACTTAATGGATTTTTTTGTGGGAAGGAATATGATGCTAGCTAAAAATATATTGGAAATAAAAGATATTGCAAAATTTGCACAAACAGCTAAGATATCAGTGAAAAGCATGCAGGATTTATATAATGATGCTAGGATTTTGTTAGAAGATTAAGATTTTAAAAATATGTCACTTCATATCGGTATTGTTGGGCTTCCTAATGTCGGGAAGTCAACTTTATTTCAAGCGATTACTAAAAAACAAGTAGATCGTAGTAATTATCCCTTTTGCACAATAGACCCAAATGTGGGGGTTGTTGCTGTTCCCGACGAAAGGGTTGATAAACTTGCTGATTTAATGAAATCTGCAAAAAGAATTTTTACCACAATTGAATTTGTTGATATTGCTGGTCTTGTTGAGGGGGCTAGTCAAGGAGAAGGATTGGGAAATAAATTTTTGGCTAATATTAGAGAGGTTGATGCAATAGTTTATGTTCTTAGGGCTTTTAAAAATGATAATATAGTTAATGTACGTTCTAAGATAGATGTTTTAGCAGATAAAGAAATTCTGGACACAGAGATGATTTTGAAAGATATAGAAACTGTAGAAAAAGTAATAAATGGACTTGAGCGTGACGCAAAGTCTGGAGACAAAAAAATTTTAAAAGAATTAGAGACATTAAGAAAAGTTTATGAATTACTTAAGGACGGGAAAATTATTTCGGAATTTGAGTGGGACGAAGAACAAAATAAAATTATACGAGGGTATCAATTATTATCATCAAAACCAAGAATATATTTGATTAATGGGAATGAAAGTGACGTTTCCGACGAAGTGAAAAATGTTTTTAATAAAAACAATTGGAAATTTTTGGTTATGAATATCCTTGATCAGTCCGAAGCTTCCGAACTTTCAAGTGAAGAGAGGGAAGAGTTTGGGTTGCCAAAAGAGCTGAGCTTAAATGATCTTATCTTGGCTTCGTATGACCTACTAGACTTGATTACTTTTTTAACAACGGGGAGTGACGAAACTAGAGCATGGACTATTAAACGAGGAGATAAGGCTCCTAAAGCTGGTGGAGCTATTCATAGCGATTTTGAAGAATTTTTTATTAGAGCAGAAGTTGTTAATTGGGAAAAATTACTTGAGTGTGGAAGTTTTGTGGGGGCACGAGAAAAAGGATTGATTAGGACTGAAGGAAAAGAATATGTTGTAAATGATGGCGATGTGATTGAGATAAAAAGTGGAAAATAATAGCGAGGATGGTTCGTGTAAAATTTTAAGTAGATTGCAATTCTTTTTTAATATTTCCTTTTCTCCGACATAAATTCTTTGCTAAGAATTTAACTGTTTGGTTCCAGTCGAACCAAAAGGCGAAGAAAAGAAAATATTAAAGCGAATTGCCTATATGAAATTTTAACGTGCCAAAGAGGAGAAAAATGAAAAAAGGTTAGCTTGTTTCAAGCTTTTCATTGTTAGATTTTCGCTAATGCGAAAATATTGTAGATTGCTGTGCAATCATTAGTAGATGGTTCGTGTAAAATTTGATTTAACCGCTTAATAATATTTATTTCTCCAACACAAATTCTTTGCTAAGAATTTGTCTGTTTATTCTCAGTCAGAATAAAAGGTGGAGAAACAAATATATTAAGCTTTGCCACTAATAAATTTTAATGTGCCGAGGGAGAAGATGTTGAAAGTGGTTAGCTTGTTCCAAGCTTTCAATTATTTTTAAGGAGAAGGAAAAGAAATATCAAAACAAATTACCTGTATAAAATTTTAACGTGCTGGAGCAATTGTAAAACCATTTTATGATAAATAAAAATAAAGAATATGACTGCATAATAATTGGAGGAGGACCAGCAGGAATGATGGCAGCTATTGGGGCTGTAAATAGAGGTAAAAAAGTGTTGGTTATAGAAAAAAATCAACAGTTGGGAAAAAAATTACTACTAACTGGAGATGGGCGATGCAACTTAAGTCACTTAGAAAAAAATAATAAAGATTTTGTTAAAAATTTTGGAACAAAAGGAGATTTTTTATTATCTCCTTTTTCTATTTTTGGACCACGAGAAACATTTGATTTTTTTGAAAAAGAGAGGCTTGCTTTGAATATTGAAAATGACGGAAGGGTTTTTCCAAAAAGTAATAAATCCAAAGACGTTCTAATTACTTTAAAAAAAATGTTAGAGGGAGTAGATATTTTATATGGAAAAAATGTAAAAGTGATTAATGTAGAAAATGGAATAATAAAAAGTATTTTACTACATGATGACAGTGAACTTAAATCAAAAAGCTATATTCTTTGTGCTGGCGGAAAATCTTTTCCCTCTACTGGATCTGATGGATCCGGCTTTTCTTTAGCTAAAAGTGTCGGACACACGATAGTCAATCCTGTTCCTGGGTTAGTTCCGATAAAAATAAAACAAAAATGGGTTAAAAAACTAATGGGCATCACAATGAAGGATGTCGCTATTACTTTTTATGCAAACAGTAAAAAAATAATAAGAGATAGGGGGAGTATACTGTTTACCCACTTTGGAATAACGGGACCAATAATATTAAATGCAAGTAATGAATTAGGGAAACACATAGCTAAAAAGATAACAATAGAAGTTGATTTATTTCCCGATAAAAATGTTGATGATTTAAAAAAAGAAATATTTACTTTAATAGGTGAAAATAAAAATAAAAAAATTAAAAATATATTTGAGGTGTATTTCTCTGAAAAATTATTACTTGCAATATTAAATTTTTGCGAGATTGATTGTAATAAAAAAGCAAGAGAAATTAAAAAAGATGATATTTTAAGAATGTGTAATTTTGTAAAAAAAGTAGAATTGGAATTTGAAAGTTTGGAAAGTTTTGAGATTTCAATGGCTACTAATGGAGGTGTATCTTTAAATGAAATAAATTCCAAAAATATGCGTTCAAAAATTATTAAAAATCTTTATTTCGCTGGGGAGATAGTTGATTTGATAGGAAAGACAGGTGGATATAATCTTCAGATGTGTTGGACTACGGGATACGTTGCTGGAAATTCATGCTAAAAAGTAATTTGACTTTAAGGTTTGTTTATAGTATTATTGCTTCAATATAATAATAAACAAAAAGAGAATGTTATTTCTGCTTCAAGCAGATTTTTTAATTGTATGGAGATAAGAAATATTGCTATTATTGCTCACGTTGATCATGGTAAAACCACTTTAACTGATGCTTTGATGAAACAAACAGGAATGGTTGAGGAAGGTTTTAGTATGGATGTAAATGATCTTGAGAAAGAGAGAGGAATTACTATTTATTCAAAAAATGGTTCTTTGTTTTATAAAAACACAAAGATTAATATTGTTGACACTCCTGGTCACGCTGATTTTGGTTCGGAGGTGGAGCGTGTACTTAGGTCTATTGATTCTGTTTTATTAGTGGTTGACGCTCAAGAAGGTCCGATGCCTCAAACAAAATTTGTTTTGAAAAAATCATTAGAATTAGGATTAAGACCAATAGTTGTAATTAATAAAATTGATAAACCAGCAGCTAATCCAGACCTTGTAAAAGAAATGGTTTATGAGTTATTCCTAGATCTTGGCGCAAATGACGAACAGCTTGATTTTCCTGTTATTTATGCAATTGGAAGAGAGGGTATCGCAAAGAGAAATATTAAAGATGAGTCCAGTGATTTAACTCCACTTTTGGATTTAGTTTTGGAAAAAGTAAAATGTGCATATTCTGACGAATTACTGCAAAAGGAGTTAAGGGCTCAACCTTTTAATTTGGCTTACGATAATTTTTTGGGAAGGATGGCTATTTGTAGAATATATGAGGGAAAATTAAAAAAAGGTGATGAGGTTTATGTAAAAGGAATATCACCAGAACCTCGCCGTGGAAAAATTGTAAAGATTTTTACGTTTAAAGGAATGGAAAGAGTGGAGACAGAAGAGGTAGAGGCAGGTGATGTTTTTATGATGGCAGGAATTCCAGATATAAATATTGGCGAAACTATTTGTAGTAATCCAGAACAAGAGGCTTTGCCAGTAATAACGATTGATGAGCCAACGATTTCTTTGAGCTTTCTTGTAAATAACTCTCCATTTGCTGGACGTGAAGGAAAGTTTGTGACAAATAGGCAAGTAAAAGAAAGACTAGAAAAAGAACTTGAGGTAAATGTTGGTTTGAGGGTTGATTTATCAAGCACTGATTTTTATAAAGTTTATGGAAGAGGTGAATTACATATTGCAATTCTGCTAGAGCAAATGAGAAGAGAAGGATATGAATTACAGGTATCTCAACCACAAGTAATTATAAAAGAAGAAGATGGTAAAAAATTTGAACCATTTGAAGAGGTGACTATTGATACTCCAGAAGATTGCTCCGGTGTTGTGATTGAAAAAATATCTAAACGAAAAGGCATAATGATGGAGATGAAGCCAGAGGCTGGACATATGAGATTGGTTTTTGAAATTCCAACTAGGGGACTTTTGGGGTATAAGCCAGATTTTGTAATTGATACAAAAGGTGAAGGTATTATTGCGAGTCGTGTTATCGGTTTTAGACCTTATGTGGGAGAAATAGAAAAAACAACTCTTGGATCAATGGTTTCTATGATGACTGGGAAGTCTTCTGGTTTTTCACTATTTAATCTTCAAGAGAGAGGTGAATTATATATCGGACATGGAATAGATGTATATGAAGGTATGGTTATTGGAAATGTATCAAAGGGAAATGATATGGCAGTAAATCCAACAAAGGGGAAGGAACTAACTAATATGCGTGCTTCTGGATCTGATGAAGCAATAAGACTTATTCCACCAAAAGATCTCACACTTGAAAGAGGACTTAGTATTATGAAAGACGATGAATACTTAGAGATAACTCCAGAAAGTATAAGACTTAGAAAACAGTATCTAACTGAAGTTGATAGAATAAGAGCTAAAAGAGCTGGCAAGTAAAAAAATATTTAAGCAGGGTATTACCCTGTTTTTATTTTAAAATTATTTCATAAAAATATTATCACTATGTTTTATGAAAGTTAAATTATGTGATTATGCATTTAACTTGAGATTAGAAAAAAGACTATTCTCTTTGATTAAAATCTTGTATAATAAATCTAATCATTATAATTAAATTTAACTATTTATGAAAAAGGTAATATCGTTTTTAAAGAATTTGAAATTGCTTTTTTTGATTGTGTTTTGCTTGGGATTTTTTACTACTGGTATTGAGAATATTTTTGCAGCAGTACCTAGTCCTAATTGTGTTGTAGTAAAAATAAATAACAATACAGAATTTAGGATTCATTGTTATGGTCTAACTGTATATACCGAAACTTATAATGAGTCAATTGGAGAGTGGCATGAACGAACTCTTCCTAGTTATGGAGGACCGACATGGGGTTGCGGTGTGTGGGCAGCTGGTTATGGAACTTTTTATGACGTTGTTTCATCTCCAGGAACATATTGTTATAACGTTAAATATGTTAGAATTGCTCCTAATTGTGCAGGTATTTTGGAGTATTCTGCTCCAGTCCAATATTGTGCCACGATAGACCCTCCAATAAATGGTGCCTGCGGAGATGCGGCAAGGGCTTATACATATGACACGACTTCGTATGGTAGTTATGTTCAGTGTGCAAGTGGAACATCAAGCAATACTGCTTTCCCAGCGGTAGGATCTTCTGTTTCGTGGGTTTGCACTGGAGACAATGGAGGTTCTACTAGTGCCACTTGTACTGCAAGTAGGGCCGCTACTCCAGTTGATGGACAATGTGGAACAGCGAATAACAAAACTTATGCTTACGACGTGACAAACTATGGATCTGATACTCAATGTGATAGTGGTACATCAAGTAATACAGCTTTTCCAGAGCAAGGAAATATTACAACTTGGACTTGTGGAGGAACAAATGGAGGATTAAATAGGGATTGTGCGGCTGGGCGAGAACCAGCTCCAGTTGATGGACAATGTGGAACAGCGAATAATAAAATTTATACTTATGACATTACTGAATACGGAGCTGATACGCAATGCACATATGGAACACCAAGTAATACTACTTTTCCTGGCATAAAGTCTACAACTAGCTGGACTTGTAGTGGGTTAAATGGTGGAAGTGCGAGTGCGACTTGTACTGCTAGTAGATTAGCTTTTGATATAGATGGGCAATGCGGAACAGCGAATAATAAAATTTATGCATATGATGCAAGCGAATATGGAACCGATACGCACTGCACATATGGAACACCAAGTAATACTGCTTTCCCAGAAACTGGCTCATTTGTTTCGTGGACTTGTTCTGGAATAAATGGGGGTGCTACATCTAGTACTTGTGTGGCAAGTAAAGCTAATTTTGGTGTTAGTCAATTGAAGAACGCTTTTGATTTATTGCCTATTGATAACACCGATCCAAATCAGTGTCTCTGGTGTGAATGGTATGAAAAATCAAATCTGATAAGTGGGGTTAATCAATTGGGAGTAGGTAAGGCAGGTTCTCTAGGTTTTAGTTTTTATTATCAAGATAATATTAATTATCGTTTAAGCACAGTTAGTCTACTTGTCAATACAACTAATAGTACAACTGGAGGAGTAGAGATTACAGTTCCAAGAAACTCTGATCCAGCTAATACTATTCTTTTTGGTGAATCAATGGCTCCTTATGTTAAAGTAGATAACACTGTTTCTACCTTAACCCTTGATTCTGCTAATAACACTATTAAGATTCCATACAATGGAGGCACATATTATTGGTTTGTAAAAGTGACTAACACCAATGGTGATGATAGTGGCTGGGTTAGTGCTACTGGAAAACAGATTACAACTCCAGACCACAAGTGGCCTACAGTTAAAATACAAACAGTGAACCCAACAATAGTTATTAACGAAAATAACCAATTCTGTTCCACTTCATCTTTTAGTTCTACTGATCCATGTTATTCTACTTGCTACAAGGGAACAGGTACTCCTACAATGTCCGACTTAGCTGACAAAGACAAATGGAAATGTTCTGTTTGCTACTCAACTGACGGAAGTCCGATTCTTTGCCAAGATAAAACTGAGGCTGGATTTAGTTGGGAAGATGGAAATACGATGACATTTCCAGATTCCACATCAAGTCCTAGTTGGTGGCAATATCCTGGAGATAATGGAAGATTGGCTATGAATCCAGTAATAAAACCTCAATCACTTTATTCAAAATTAAATCTTGTGATTACTGGATCCGATTGTCCGTTTGGCGGATCTATTAGTGGGGGAAAGATTAATCCTACTTGGATAGAAAAATAAATAAAAAAGTGCATTTTAAATGCACTTTTCTTATTTAGTTATTGCTTTTTTTAAAATTGATTGGTATAATATACTTAATAATTAAAATCATAAGCTAGGACGTAGATCCATCTAATAATAAAATAAAACCATGAGAAAAAAATTATTAATATTACTTACAGTTTTTTTTAGTTCTTTTGTTTTTGTGGATCAGATTTTTGCTGCTACTTATAATTATCTTTCGGGTGAATATTTTAATTGTGCAGCATCAAGTAGCTCGTCAATAAGATGCGATTTCTCTATCAATGGTGCTACTAGTTACACTCTCTCTTATTCCGATGACTCGGTTGGGACCAGTTATATTGGTGTGTACGAAAACACTTACAATATTACAGGGCTGAAGTGTGGACCTAATGGGCATTATGCCTCTAATCATCATAGCTTCCAGATACAAGCATGTGGACCAGTCGGTCGTTTTCCAATTAATTACAAAACATATTCTTGTACGCAGTGGATTGATAAACCATTGCCCGTATATGTCAATCTTCCCTGTAGTATGTCTAATGGAAAGTGTGGAACAGCAAACGGCAAGACATATCCATACAATGCAACTGGTTATACTCCAGACACTCAATGCGTAAGTGGATCATCAAGTAATACTACTTTCCCATCTGCTGGCTCATCGATATCATGGACTTGTAGTGGAACAGACGGAGGAGTTGCTTCAACAACTTGTACCGCGAGTAGGATAGGTCCTCCAATTAATGGTGCTTGTGGTCCTGCTGCAACAACTTACTATTACATACATACAACCTACCCTGCAGCTCAATGTTCTAGTGGAACACCAAGCAATACTGCTTTCCCAGCCATAGGATCATCTGTATCTTGGACCTGTAGCGGACAAAACGGTGGAGTTGCTTCAACAACTTGTACCGCGAGTAGGACAGGTCTTCCAATTAATGGATCTTGTGGGATAGCGAATGGAAAAAGTTTTTCTAGTGCCCCCACTTCAGGACTTTGTAATAGCGGAGAACCTCTTTATTTTAGTGGTTCTGGTCCTTGGAGTTGGTATTGTGGGGGTAGTAACGGGGGAACTTCAGAAATTTGTAGTGCCAATACTTCAATTGCTGGATCTTGTGGAACAGCAAACAACAAGACTTATGCTTACAATGTCACTGCTTACTCTCCAGATACCCAATGTTCAAGCGGATCATCAAGTAATACTGCTTTCCCAGGTCAAGGATCAGTAGTCGCCTGGACTTGTAGTGGTCAATACGGAGGAGAAGCTCGCAGTTGTGCCGCTGGAAGAAACTTAGCTCCAATCAATGGATCCTGCGGAACAGCCGCTAGATCATACGCATACAACGTGACATCATATTCAGGATATTCACAATGTTCAAGTGGATCATCAAGTAATACTACTTTCCCAAATCCAGGAGGTTCAGTCTCATGGACTTGCTCGGGACAGAACGGCGGTTCGGCTTCAACAACTTGTACTGCAAGTAGAGCCGCAACTCCAGTAGCTGGTGCTTGTGGAACAGCAAACAACAAAACATATGCTTACAATGTGACAAGCTATGGCTCTGATACTCAATGTTCTAGTGGATCATCTAGTAATACTGCATTCCCAGGTCAAGGATCAGTAGTCGCCTGGACTTGTAGTGGAACAGCTGGAGGAGAAACTCGTAGTTGTGCTGCTGGAAGAAATTTGGCTCCAATCAATGGTGTCTGTGGTCCTGCTACAACAACGTACTCAGGAACAGCAACAGCCTACTCTGGTGCTCAGTGTACTAGTGGAACAGCTAGTAATACAGCTTTCCCAGCTGCAGGCTCATCGGTATCGTGGACTTGTAGTGGAACAAACGGAGGTAATCCAAGTCCTACCTGTACTGCCTCTCGCAGTAAAGCAAATTCAATCAATTTAACTTTATTCAAAAACGCCTTTGACTTATTACCAACAGATACTAAGTCGGGTAGCGAAGAACAATGTCTCTGGTGTGAATGGTATGAAAAGAATACCTTAGTTAGTGGTATCAATGAAACAGGATTAGGAAAAGCAGGCTCTCTCGGATTCAGCTTCTACTACACTGATAATATTAACTATCGTCTAA